>Ga0214545_1000759_pt1 | contig 55370 bp, 33 predicted proteins | sample CNSS4metaG_FD_160064 | JGI IMG/M metagenome (GOLD analysis project Ga0214545, IMG submission 160064) | Root nodule microbial communities from cowpea collected in UCLA plant growth center, Los Angeles, California, USA - CNSS4 | ecosystem: Host-associated > Plants > Roots > Nodule | place: USA... | reverse complement strand
ATTTATAGCAATTAAATGTATATTTATTTATTTGAGATCAAGTATGATAAATTTTGTTAGTCACCAAAGTGGCCAAAATTTTAAAGTTTTTTTGATTTCAAATTATTAATGATTTTATTTCAATTACTCGTAGTATGGATGCTAAATTATGAATAATTGATTTATGGGTTAATTGAAGTTCATTATTACAAGGCATTTTAGGATCGCCCAAAGGTTGATTAGTTGTTCTTATAATTAATGAGCATGATGGTAGATAATTTTGTATATGTCACTAGTTTTAATTATATACCCAAAGGTAGTAGGTGATTCTAGTTGACGCATATTTTAACTATCAATAATGTTATATAATATGATTAGCATCATTATGTTTATGTTTGTGTATTAGTGGATCTCCCAAAGGAGAACATTAGTATGCATAGAATGGTTATTTATGTCTGAATCTGTATTTAGTTTAGTTTTTATAACTTAAAGCATTAATGTTAGGCATGTGATAATTGAAGTCTTTATTCTGATATCTTTATATGTTTGTTATAGTCTTCAATGGGTCGAATTTCCCTGACTAGATTTGATGTAAATGTTTATGCGAATGAGCATAACAAGCAACATTAAGGTTTCTCTTCCCAAAATTGATAATGTGAAAGAGTTTAAGAAATTTGTGGAAGAACGCTCCCAAACTGCTGATAAGTCCCTTGCTGGAACATTGATGAGTATGTTGACCACCATGAAGTTTGACGGTTCGCGTACTATGCACGAGCACGTGATCGAGATGATAAATATCGCAGAAAGACTTAAGTCTCTAAAAATGAAAGTGGATAAAAGTTTTCTCGGTTGTTCATTATGTGAAGAATCAAGGAGCTTGAGAGAAAGTTGTAAAGAAACATGGAAATGGTAAATGACCACTAAAGATTGACGAGTCCTCAACCAAAATCTAGAAGAAAAATGAAAAATGTCATTTCTAAGAAAAGTCTGGATATTTCCAGAAGAATTACGTAAAGTGTAGAGCTTGGTTCAAAAAGAAAGGTGAGCATAATGATCAGGTATGTTTTGAATCAAACTTAATTGAAGTTCCCCATAATGCTTGGTGGATTGATTATGGATGTACGATTCATGTTTCTAATGTGATGTAGGGATTTTTTTCCAACCCGAACCATAAACCCAAATGAGAAGTTCGTCTTCATGAGCAATAAAGAAAAAGTTTCAGTGGAAGCTGTCGAGACTTATCGTCTAATCCTTGACACTGGATATCACTTAGACCTTATAGATACTTTTTATGTACCTAGTATCATTAGAAATTTAATTTCTTTGTCTAAGTTTGATGTTGCTGGATACTATTTTAAGTTTGGGAATGATTGTTTCAGTTTGTTTAAGCGTACTTGTATGATTGGATCTGGTACACTTTATGATGGTTTATATAAATTGAATTTGGATAATTTATATGTTGGAACTCTTATGACCTTGCATCACAATACAATGTTGACACTAAACATAATTTAGTGGATGAACGATTTGCTTACTTGTGGCATTAGCATTTGGGACATATTTCCAAAGAAAGAATGCAAAGATTAGTAAAGAATGAAATCCTTCTGAATTTGGATTTTACTGATATGAATGTGTGTGTGAATTGTATTAAAGGCAAACAAACAAAACACACAAAGAAAGGAGCCACAATGAGCACTCAGCTTCTTGAAATCATACACACGATATATGTGGTCTGTTTGATGTAAATTCCTTCAATAAAGAGAAGTATTTCATCACCTTTATTGATGATCTTTCGTGTTATGGATATGTCTATCTAGTGCATGAGAAATCTTAATCAATGAATGCCTTAGAATCTTATATAAATAAAGTGGAAAGGCAATTAGACAGAAAGGTGAAAATTGTAAGGTCAAATAGAGGTGGTGAGTATTATGGAAGATATGATGAAAGTGGACAACACCTTGGTCCGTTCGCTAAGTTTCTTAAAAAACGTGGTATTTGTGCTCAATACACAATGACAGGCACACCACAACAAAATGGTGTATCAGAAAGGCGTAATAGAACCTTAATGGATATGGTTAGGAGTATGTTAAGTAATTCATGTTTACTTGTATCACTTTGGATGTATGCTTTAAAGATTGTCATGTATTTGTTGAACAAGGTTCCTAGTAAAGTTGTTCAAAAGGACTCTTTTTGAGTTCTGGACGAGTAGGAAACTCAGTTTGAGACACCTACAAGTTTGGGGTTGTCAAGCAGAAGTAAGAAGATACAAACCGCAAGAAAAGAAACTGGATGAAAGAACAATCAGTGGATATTTCATTGGCTATCCAGAAAAATAAAAAAAGGTATATGTTTTACCATCCTACCCATAGTACAAGAGTCGTTGAAACTGGAAATGCTCAGTTCATTGAGAATGGTGAAACCAATGGGAGTGAAGTTTCACAAAGTGTGGAGATTAAGAAAGTCATAGTACAAGTTCTTGTAGCTAGTATTTCTTCTTCAAGACTTATTGTTCCCTATGTTGTATAAACTTACAACAATCAAGAATAACAACAAATTAATGATCTCGAGGTCAACAATGAGCCGGTAGTAGAACAACCACAAGAAGTAGTATTAAGAAAATCTCACAAAGATAGAAAATATGCTATTTCGAGTGACTATGTGGTTTATCTACAAGAGTCAGAAAAATGACTTAAGTATTGATAATGATCGAGTTTCATTTTCAAAAGCCATTAATGGTGATAATTCTGATAAATGGTTAGATTCCATGAAAGATGAGCTTAAATCAATGGCACATAATGACGTATGAGACCTTGTGGAATTTCCTGAAGGATGCAAGAGAGTTGGGTGTAAATGGGTCTTTAAGACTAAGCGTGACTCTCAAGGTAATATTGAATGTTACAAGGCTCGACTTGTTGCCAAAGATTTTACTCAGAAAGATGGTATTGATTATAAGGAAATATTTTTGCCTGTTTCTAGGAAAGATTCTTTTAGAATTATCATGACATTAATAGCTCATTATGATCTTGAGTTGCATCAAATGGACGTTAAAATTGTCTTTCTGAATAAGGATTTAGAAGAGGATATTTATATGGGCCAACCAGTGGGGTTCACTAGAGAAGGAAAGGAACACATGGTGTGTAAAGAGATCAATATACAAACTTAAGCAAGCTTCTCGACAATGGTATCTTAAGTTCAATGATATTATTGTGTCCTTTGGATTTAAGGAAAACACTATTGATCGGTGTATATATCTAAAGGTCAGTGGGAGCAAGTTTATATTTTTGATTCTGTATGTTGATGATATATTGCTTACGACTGCTGATCTTGGTCTATTAAGTGAGACTAAGAGGTTTCTCTCTAATAACTTTGAAATGAAAGATATGGGTGAGACATACTATGTGATAGGAATAGAAATATTCCCTGATAGATCACAATGACTGTTAGGTTTGTCTCAGAACACATACATTAATAAAGTTTTAGAGAGATTTAGAATGGATAAATGTTCAGCATCTCCCGTTTCAATACAGAAAGGAGACAAGTTTAGTCTCATGCAATGTCCAAAGAATGATTTGGAACGGAAAAAAAATGAAAGATATCCCTTATGCATTTGTTGTTAGGAGTTTGATGTATGCTCAAACATGTACGAGGCCAGATATTAGTCTTGCAGTTGGTATGCTTGGTAGACACCAGAGTAATCCAGGATTGGAGCACTGTAAAGCTGCAAAAAAAGTTTTAAGATACCTACAAGGAACAAAGAATCACATGCTTACTTATAGAAAATATGATCATCTTGAGGTAATAAGTTATACAGATTCAGACTTTGCCGATTGTATGGATACAAGAAAGTTTACATTTGATTATGTGTATCTTTTAGCCGGGGGAACGATTTCATGGAAAGTGTGAAGTAGTTTGTCATTGTTGCATCCACCATGGAAACTGAATTTGTGGCATGCTTTGAGGTCACAGTTCAAGCTAATTGGTTGCGGAACTTTATTTTAGGACTTGGAGTAGTCGACAATATTGCCAAGCTGCTGAAAATTTATTGTGATAATTTCGCAACATTCTTATTTCAAGAGCGACAGGTATTCTATAGGTGCTAAGCTTATGGAATTGAAATACTCTATTGTTGAAGAAGAAGCTCAGAAACGTAGAGTGTCAATAGAACATATTAGCACAAATCTTATGATTGTTGACCCTTTGACAGAAGGGTTAACATCCAAATTGTATGTTGGCCATGTAAAGAATATGGACATTATGTCTACTAGTGAATGTTAAAGTTATTAATGTTTATGTGACACTCTAAGCTCTTTAATGTATAAGTTTTTGAAAGTTCTGTTTTCTTCTTTATGTTTATGCATGCAAATTATGATGAAGAAAACAAATTATGTTATGTTATTATTATTGAAAAAAAATGACATTATGTTTGAACTCATTAAGGATTTCTCATGCTAAAGTTATATTAAGGAGAAAGGGATGATACAGTAGTACATGGAAGGAATCATGTTGAGTGAATGATCTGTGACTGTCATGACTCTTGTTATTTTTGTATCTTTGATTGTGAATAATGATTGAACCAATTCATGTAAGGTCCTTTAATGCGCATTATATTTATGTATTAAATCACATAATGTTATGACATCATATGAGTCAAGTGGGAGAATGTTAGAATTAATTGACGAATTAATTCTATTATGTGACTCATTTGAAATACTATGATGGGCCCAATTGTGATTTAATAAAATATAAGGACCTATTGGTTATTATGGGAAGTCGTAATAAAATAAAATAAAGCTCAGTCCAACTTGATGGACATTGGCTTATGAAAGGATATTAGGATTCTGTCTCTAGTCATAAGGTTCTCTCACAATAAGCCATCAAGAAAGAGACTGTGAGAGGAGTAACGATGACAAAGAGATAGATTGGGAAAAGGAGGTTGAAGAACAAAGATTAAAGAACGCATTGTTATTGGATCTCTCATGGATCAAGGTTAGTATCCTATTATGATTTATGAGCATGAATGTGTGATTATAACATGTGAGAATCATAAATCTTAAGATCCTGTAGTAGTTTTCTATAATGAAGTATTATTGCATAGAAACTACAAAATAATTTACATTTATTCCTATAACTCACTTCCTTTGGCTATCTAGCCTGCCACAATTATAACTAACATAGAGTAGTTGCTTAAGCATTTTTTTTTTTGCAGGTGTACCTCATTTTCCCATAAGCATTTAGAGTGTGGGCTTAAACATATGTTGCATATTAAATTTAAACCAAGTACACTCTTCTATAGTTATGTTATAATTCAAAAAGGTTTTGGATTCATAGGCAAATATTTATTCTCCCTTTCTCTATAATTTCCAAGCTAGAATTTAATATCAACAAATCATGTTATTTTCGATGCTTTGTACTGTTCTGATTTGAACCCGATTGGTTCCAATTCATTTACATTTAATCATGATCCATTACAAGGATTATTTGATTCATACATTTCACATATGTTTCCTTGTTGGTCTATTTCCTATTTCTTAAATACTAATATGTTTTTTTCTTAGATATACCTCTTTATGTTAACTATGTGACTGATCTAATGCACTCAATTGGACATACCATTTTTATACATAAACAAATGATTACATGTGCATCATTATACTAGTTAAGATCCATGCAAGTTTAACACTCGCCTCAATGAACCACTATGATGGCATGGTTGTTGAAAAAATAAAGAGTGTGAAAGTAGGTTCATTGAGAACAACATTAACACGGTACTTTTCCAAACAATAAAGCAAAACAAGTGGTTGTCTCACCATACCATTTTTAACTTTAGGACAACTTAAACTAATTCACGTATATATGATTGTTTCCTAAACATAGGAAAAACAACATTTTTATAAATGTGTCTTAGAGATCACCAAATACACTCGTTAGAAAAACATGAATATGCATCTTTTAAGCCACACTTTTTTTAGGGCTCCCTTTAAAAAAAATTATATATGTCGATTAAACAATAAAACATGGTTATCCTTTAACATATGTGAAAAAGAAATTGGTTTTTTCATACATGATCTCACACTTAAATTGTATCAGTTCACTATGAATATTTATTGCATATATACTCTATTTATCGTATCTTTAGTATCTACTCTATTAATTACAAACTAGTCTCCTTGTCCATGAGCTCCACATGACATCTCACGTGATAAAAGAGAAGGCCTTGCAAATTGCTCATGTTAATCATCACGCAAAACATGGACGCGATCATGGAGGTTTTGGACACTGAGGAAGAGGATAGGTCCTATGACGTGGTAGACAAGGCTTTGGCAAATTCATTGCAGAGTGCTACACATGTCATCAACTTCAACATTTCAGTTGGGAATGTTCAAAACAAAAGAGAGAGGCCAATTATGTCGAGAATGACGAAGAAATGTTATAGATGGTCCACACAAATATAACTAAGGCAAATGAAGACATTATGTGGTTCCTTAACTCTGGATGCAACAATCACATGGGCGGACAAAGGAATATTTTTCAAATCTTGATGAAAATTACAAAGATTCAGTCAAGCTGAGCAATTATTTCAGTATGGTTGTAACTGGCAAAGTCGATGTTAGGATACATATAAATGTCAACACTTATAATGTTACTAACGTATTCTTTGTGCCAAATTTAAGGAAAAACTTACTTGGTATTGGTCAATTACAAGAAAAATGTCTTAGTATTCTTTTCCAACATGGCAAGTGCAAAGTATTTTTTCATCATGATAATGGCTTAATTATGGGAAATCCAAATATCTTTCATTTGTATGTTTCTATTACATGCCATATCTCCCCGTTCAACAATTGTCCCATTAAGAATCTCACTTTTTCTATCTTTAAGACTTTTAAAATTCACATTGAAAAAGAAGATGACTCATTAATCATATGTCTGCGCACTGATTGTAGGGAAGAGTTTACCTCTCTAGCCTTCACCAATTTGTTCTTCGACATTGGTATCCGTACACAACTGACGACTACATACACTCTCCACAACAAAATGAGATTACAGAACGCAAGAACAAGGCCGCTATGAACATGGTTCGAAGCATGCTCTCGGAGAAGAAGATGCCTAAAACTTTTTTGGGCTAAAGTTGCCACCTAGTCTTGTTCACATTTTAAATTAGAGTCCCATGTTAGTAGCGAGAAATAAAACAACGGAAAAAGCCTGGAGTGGAGTCAAGCCTTCAATTGAGTATTTTAGAGATTTTCTATGTTTATTTCATGTTCATGTATTTGATGCTACATGTACCAAGCTCGATGATAAAATTTGACGATGTGTTTTGTTGGGGTGAGTGAAGTATCAAAAGCTTACAAACTTTATGATCTCATTTCACAAAAGATCATCAACACATGGAATGCTGTCTTTGATGAAGATAAAGGTTGGGATTGGGACAATAAATATGTCGAAGCTATCTTATGTGATTTAGATTGGGGCGACCAAGATATGCATGGTAATGTACATGACATACACGAGATTGTAGAAGCAAAGCATCAAGTACGCCATGGTGCTGAAACTCCAGAACCTGATTTTATTACATCAGAAGAGGATATTATTTCCTCTTATTTTATGACAGCAAAAAATACTTCTAGTCCTATTCAAAGATGTAGAAGACCACCCCTCTGGATGGCAAATTCCAAATTATGAAACTAGCAGAGGATTTTTTGAAGATAGTCCAGAAGCTAATTTGGATATGTTTGCAATTGGTGAAATGATCCCAAACACCTTGTTGCTGCTGTACAAATTCCAAAATGATGGAAAGGCATGGATGAGGAGATGACAAAAATAAACAAAATTGGCAAATCATGACAAACCATATGCTATTTAATATGTTAATGGTCCTAAATGGATTAAAGTAAACACTTGTCTAACAAAGTCTTACACTAGGAGAGTCAAATGTGACCTCATTGGCTTTTTTGAAGGTGAAATATCTTGTTCAAAATATTTTTGAATGTATAATTTTTTAAAGGTAAAAAAAAAAACAAGTAAGTTTTTTATATAATTTATTAAAATAAAAATAAAATTTATTCTATTAATTGTATATGTGATTTCACAAAAAAATATTAAAGAAAAAGGAAAATGAGGTGAGGTGATAGCCGTTCACTTGCAAATATTTACCATCCAAAATCCGGGACTTTGGCGCGAATGTGAGTTCGTGACAATACACAAAAAAAAGGGTTTTAGAGCACTTCAGTGTCTGGCCTCATCCAAAATCCCTAAAACCCCACACACTCTCACTTTCAAATGGTTCCAACTGCAACCCTATGAAACCCTTTCACCTCCATTTCCAGAACCCCAACCTTCTCCTCTGCCCTTCCCCTTCCCCTTCCCCTTCCCCTTCCATGGCATTCTCCACCGCGCTCCGCGTCCTCCGCCTCTCCCCCTTCCTTCAGCCCTCGCGCCTCCGCCTCTCCCCATCCCACCCTCGTCTCCTCTCCCCATTCCAACATCGTCTAATATCCGCCCGCGCCTCGCGCCGTCCGGCGGCGGCGGCCAGGGCCGTTAGGCGCAGCGACGGGAATGGCAGTGTGACGGCCACAACGGAAAGCGGTAACAGTAGTGAGGGAAGGGTCGTGCCCACGGAACTTCACAAAGAGGCCACGGAGGCTTACATGGCGTATGCTATGTCGGTACTTCTCGGTCGGGCATTGCCGGATGTTCGCGACGGCTTGAAGCCCGTGCACCGAAGGATTCTGTTAGTTCTCGGTTCTATGTTTTTTTTTTTTGTATTTTTTTTTGTTTTCGTTGTCTTCATTGAAGCGTTTGTGGTTTAGGGTCTGTCTGGACTAAAGAGAAAAAAGGGAAATTAGCTTCTCACCAAGTTAAAATTTTGTCCTTAAAAAGCTAATGTAGCTTCTCCATTTTTTATTTTTGTTCATGTAAACTAATTTTAGTTTGAGATTTTTTTTTTCATATCTTTCTCTTCTAGTAGTCCTTATATCGTCCGAAATTTCAAATTAGTTCCTTTTAGGTTTCACTTGTTCGTTTTTTTCTCTTGTTTTATGAATTAGGGGGGAAAATTTCAGAATTTATTTGTTTTTGGGTTTCGGTGTTTTTCTTTTGAAGCGTTTGTAGTTTATTAGTCGAGGGTTACTGGAGAATTTGAAATTTGTTTATTTGATGTTTGGTTGTTTGATTTTTCTCTTAATTTATAAAATAAAGGGGGAATTTCAAAATTTATTTATTTTTGGCCTTCTGTCTTTTGAAGTGTGTTCGTGGGTTGATAGTCGAAGGATGCTGGATAATTTGAAATTGGTTCATTTTAGGTTTTGCTTGTTTAATTTGTTAATATTATATTTAAACTAACTCGTATAAGAGTCTAAGTATAGATCATTTTCAATAAATTAATCTGTGTCCATCGGTTCAAATGTCTAATTTGGCTAGAGGTAATAATTTAATTCTCCTGCTAACAAAAACTAAGTTTTTAATCGGACATGTTTGTGATGTTGTCAGAAACATGTTTGACTGACATTGGTGACACTTCGTACTTCAGAATTTTACGAGTTTTCTTTTAATCTTTTAACTTCCAAAATTTTCTTTCCCTCCCCTTATGTATGAGAACTTTGTTGTAACTGCTTTTTTTTAATACCAATGGATAAATAACCAGAAGTAATTTAGTTTTTTGTGGGGGAAGATACCGACTTAGAATGCATTTCTGCCTGTATTCCTCGTGTCTCTGATGGATTGTGTTTGTAGTTCGGTATTAAATTTGTCACTTGCATTAGTGTGTCACGGTTTGACTTTTGTCATATGGGAGGTTATTATGCTTTTACCAGGAGTATTTCTATTGTGTGACTTATTAGTTTACAATGTTAATGCAGTTCAAGATTTTAATACTTAATTGAAACAGGCCTTTGTCATTTGTAGTTAATTTTCTCAATCATAACATCTTTGCGTCTTTCCTTCATTGATTGTATCTGCATTTAATGTTGCATTGATTCATAGCCTATCCTCACTTTTCATTATGTGAAGTTTTTGAGATGGTCACTTATAGTTTCAAGTGTAGCAGTAACAAAGTCTAGTTTGTATTACAAATTGTCTAATTGTACTCTTCTGTCTTCACCAGGCTCTTTTAATATTAATTTTCTGAATTATGCCAGTTAAATATGAATAAGAAATAAAGATTCTAATTATGTTTATCTGAACACAATTTATGAAATTGAGTGAAATTTAGGAAATGTAATCCAAAGTAATTAAGGCTGATCTTGAATACACAAATTTGGGAGTGTGAATCATCCCACTATTTTAAAATTTTGAGTTGTTGAATTTTGACAATTGTAGTTGAGATTTGATTTCAATGTAATCTACTACTTTGAATTCAGATTTGCAATGCACGAGCTTGGCCTCTCATCCAAAAAACCGTTCAAGAAGTGTGCGAGAGTTGTTGGAGAGGTGAATATGTAGCCTTTGATGTTAAATTCTTAGCGTTGTTGAATAATGTAATATGTTTGTCTTGAAGCAGTTTTGGACTACTTATCAAATATCCATTGCTATTTTCTTTTTATTTAGTGTGGTGCTATATGATGCTGTTATTGTAGGTATTGGGAAAATTCCACCCTCATGGAGACACTGCTGTATATGATTCCTTGGTGCGAATGGCCCAGGTATACATTTACCTTTCATTTTCTTATTTGAGCTTCATAATTAATATATTGTTGCGTTTGGCCTAGTTGTGAAGAAAAAAACAATTCAATAATTAAGTAAGTTACAATCAATTGTTGTTATAATCATTTATTTGAATCTTTTTTCTTTTGTTTCAAAAAATAAAAAAAGGTGATTTAATATAAATGATTAAATCTACAGTGTTCAGATTGTTTAAAAGTGTTGAGAATGGGAGAAACCAAGAAGGCATGTGATAAATTCAATATGTTAAGACCACTAAGGAGCTTTTGATTTGTATGGAAGGAAACAATTATAAAATTTTCAGTTACCATATTTTTGGCTAATAACATAAATAGAAAATTAATCTAATTAATCCTAATCTCATCAATTGATTCTTATATCATCAGTTACTATATGTATAGGATTCTACAAGATTCTAAACAAAAAGAACTTATTTTTTTTGTAAAATTACAGTAAAGGGTAGGCATTATGGAGTTATTTGTAAAACTTAGTTCTGTACTTAAAAAATACATTTTGAAGATACAATGAGAAAACAAAAGATAAACAGAAATACTGGCAACATACTCTCTCACGTTCTCTTTTAACACATCCTATACTAATGGCTGAAATTTATTGGAAAACATTTAGTTTTTACCATTTAATGACTCTCCTAATTTTGTAGTTTCCAATAACTTCTTACCAATAGTGAAGTGTGTGTTAGAGAGAGTGTATTGCCAGCTCTTTGCATGTGATAAAAAACCTTGTTCTGCAGAAAAAAAGATTTTATTTTTGTAACATATTTTTTTGGTACACATTACGTTGATAATTTTTCCTAACATCAGATTTTTTAAAATTTATTCTACAAAATCTGTTTCTTCCCCTGAAATGGATCCATCTGAACACGCTAATATATTCTGGGCTGTTGATTGTTTTCTGTGGTATCAGTTAAGGTGTTCGACACTGATTACTTATGGTAATTAAGTATTTTTCCCTTTTAAAAGTTCTCTTAGAAAGTTGCAGAAAAGAAAATATTTTCCCAATATAGGCAATACCTGTTTCTTTAAAAACATACTATCTTATGTGGATCAAATATATTTTTAACCATGTAAATTTGATAAAATATGGTTTATTCCTCCGCTTTTTTCTTTTATTTATGGTCCTTGTAAATTTTAGCTTTTTTGAAAATCTTTGTTATCACTGGATGGTGATGTGACCATGGTAGTAAGTATTGCATGATTCACGTTTTGTATCACACGGTATGATACAAGTTGCAACCCCAATGATTCAATACATTGGAAAACTTGTTTGTGATACCAAATTGGGGTTGTATTGTTTGTATTGATCTCGGACTTGCATGAATCGCTATTCTGACAAGAATCACAGCCTAAATTGTTGGTGAAACCAAATTTTGGTCTCACTTCGAAATGGGTTTGGTCGGATGACCAGGTTTCAGAAAACCCTAATCTGGTTTATTTTATTGTGAATTCAGCACGATGAGATACATACTTGTTTGTGCTTTTCCCTCCAACTAGTTCTTGCTCTTCCTTACTTCAATGGCCATGAATGGGGTTTCCCTAAGCTACAATGTAGGATCTTCTAGGAAAGCAAAGGCTGCCTCTACTTGGCTCTGATGACTTTATTTTGCATTTTCCTCACTTTTAGGCTCAGCCACAATCTCTCTTCCCAACTACACCCGTCATCCTTGTTGGTGCCCCCTTAAATGTTCCTTTCTATATGATCATTGCCCTTCTTTTGTTCAAAACATTATATTTGGATCTAGTTTGGAAGTTTATAGGGTTGGGTCATATTTATCAATCTGCTTCAGATGCTTTATTAGCTGAGGAACATTAATGAAGGGCTTTCAAATTTTATAGCTATCAACTATCAAAATCTAAAACAAGTGGATAAAGCAATAAATAATGTTTTTATTTTGATTAAATCATTGGTGCTCTTTTTATTGTGTATCACCGGTTAAAGGTTTTGCCCTTTTGAATGAGTGCAACTTCTAATAGTTATTATTTAGGTTTAATTAGTAATTTGGTCCCTATAATTAGACCTTTGATTCATTTAGGCCCTTATATTTGTTTTTGACTCATTTGAGTCCTACTTTTGTAGAAAGACTCAATGTGACCCCTTTTTTAAGTTGATGTTAACGTCATTTGGAAGTGTTACATGTCAAAATCTAGGTTTGCTATGTGTCAAAATTGGAGTTTTCTTCTACCTTGGAACTCCTCTGCTTTGTACACGTGGCACATTCCAAGTCGAAGATGATCCAAACTTTTAGACATGGCAAACCTATATTTTGACACATAGCACTACCAAATTACTTTAATGCCAATTTTACTGAAGGGGTAACATTGAGTCTTTTTACAAAAAATGAAATTCAATTGGGTCTTTTTTAATAAATAGGGTCTCAATTGCGTAAAAAAAGTATAGGGACCATAATGAATCAAATACCTAAATATAGGGACCAAATTATTAGTTAAACCTTATTATTTATTATTTTTCTAGAGTGTGAGATGGATTAGATCCTGTGGTCCGAGTTTTTCTTGTATAATTATGACCTTTACTTTTTTGAGATTGTAGTTAATTTTTAGGAAGTTAATGTTGTTGAATGTTTGTGTCATGGAGGAATGGTGTGGAAAATTTTTGCCCAGTTTAGGCAATATGTGAAGGGGCCCACTATGGCAGACGCCATAAGCTGCAATGGCTAGTTGGGGTGGCAGATATTTGGCCCTCTGCCATTATTGATAACAGTTGATTACATTTCCATTGCATCAGATTCAGATGCTCAATTGAGGACTTCATATCTATTTACTAAAATATGTCTCTAAAATGTTTGTTTAGGTGCATTAGTTTAATTATAATAAATAAGCGCAGCATCCTTGTTATTTTACTTTTTTTTGATAATGTTGAATAAGGAAGTAATTGTGCCTGAGACTTTGTCATGGTATTTTAGCGTTACAAGCTTTCTTGATCACTATCTGTATGTATTTTAACTAAATGGGAAATGATGAAGTTCCTTTCACTAAAAATGCTATTTCCCATTTGTCCCTTTTGAAGGAACCATATATATTATTATTTTATGTAGTTTATTTTTGGATTTAATTTGCAATTGTTATTTTGAAGTGTTGTATTCCATTTTAAAGTCTTTATTTACTCTTTTTTCCTGTTGTCATAATGTATATGCTTTTCAATTTCCTTCAGGATTTTTCCTTACGCAGTCCTTTGATCCAAGGTCATGGAAATTTTGGGTCAATTGATGCTGATCCGCCTGCTGCCATGCGTTATACAGAGTGCAGACTGGATGTAGGTTTTCACATCTGATTTAATATTTTTAATCCAAACTCTGTCCAATTATAACACTTTTGCTTTTATATCTGAAAGTGTCGATGCAATTAATTCTCCAATCAATATATGCTGGTTTAACACTAGATTTTAGTCATGCGAGAAGAGAGGTAATTTGAAACCCATATCTTTTGTAATCTTTAGTAATTTAACAATTCAAACATATATAACAATTACACTATGTTTGGAAAAGAAGAAATTATTTTTCAAGGAAATTAAAATACACTAGATTTTAACCGCTTTTTGTTTGGATACGAAAATTGAACTTAGTGAATATTAATTTTATTGTGTGAATAGAGGAATTCAATTATTACCAAATACAAAAGTTATCTTAATTGTCTTTGTTGTATCCAAAGTTTTAACATTTTGTTAATAGAGGGACCAAATAAAGTAAAATGAGTTAATAATAGGATTGAAAAGGTAAATAAGTCTAAACAATATTTAATAATTCAGAAAAAGGTCACTCAATATTTTTCTGTGGATGTCAGCAGTATTTTTCAACCAAAATCTGCCAAGATTTTTTAGCTGTCATTGCCAAAAGGGTTTTTTATTGATTAGCATGAATTTCTTAATTAACAGCGATGAGACTATTTTCCATTGCTGGTTGGGGTTATTTTTTTTGACTAATGTTGGTTGAAAAGTTTCCCGACTTAACATTGGTTGAAAAAGAGTACTAGTTAAGGTTGGTCAAAAGTTTGCCATGTCGATGTCAGAAAAGAAATCTTGATCAACTTTGGCCTAGTTACAAGACTAGTGATTTCGATCCAAAAAAAATCTTGTAGATGTTGTCCAAAAAATGACAGGTAAATTACGCTAAACCTCCTAAGGATTTCTCAAATTACATTGAACACCTCAACTTTTCTTAAAATTCTACACAAACGTCCCATTTGTTTTAAAAGATTAAGTTGACCTCCTTTTTATGTTACGCATACCTTTTTAAGTTTTAAAAGCATTAGATATGCCCCCTCTTAAGTAGAAAAATTTCACATGTCTTTCCTTTTTACATAAATATGCACCTTCTTTTAAGGAAGCTCACTATAATAATGAAATTGAAGAAAGCCTGATGGGGTCTTTATCTAATGTACTAAGAATAACCTTGATAGAGGTTGAGACTAAGGTGATGATTCTCTAGCCTCAACCAAGCCAAGGAAACCGTGACTAAGGCTAAACAAAGAGATGTAAGGAGCTTATGCTCATCTTTTTATATTTTCCTACTTTTAAATGCATAACGCTATGTGCTCAATAATACACATCAAGGATTCAACCTATGCCTCTCTCTCTTTTATTTCAACATGGTATCTATAGTTAGGTTTAATCTTTGCCTATCTAGTAAACCCAATTCTTTTGGTACTAATTTGTTTTTTTCATTGTTATTAATTTTTTTCCAGTAAGTGTTTTTCTATAATTGCAAAGGTGGCTTTTGTTCGCTTATTCATAGCCATGACTGTTCTTCAATGTTGATCTCTTTATCAACTGGATGTCTACAATGCTTTTCTTATTAGTGATATGCTGAAAGAAATGTATAAGAAGCAACCTTTAGGTTTTGTTGCTCAAGGGATTTGGATATGTATATCGTCTCTACTAATCTTTATATGTCGTTAAGCAATCTTCTAGAGCTTTGACAATATTTTGTCATCACTTAAGGGATGAATGTATCTATCTAGTAGATGTTGATGACGTTGTACTTAGAGGTAGTGATCACTATGACATCTCACAAGTAAAACAACACCTTTGTCATCACTTTCAAACCACAGACGTTGGCAAACTCATTTTGGAGATTGAGCACAATCCAACAATGGAATTGTTATTTCTCAAAGTATGCCGAACTCTTACATAATTATGGGGAGCCACTATCAGATTTCTAGAAGTATAGAAGATTAGTTGAAAAATTGAACTATCTTATAACTACTAGCTGTGACATTACTTTTGTAGTTAGAATGGTGAGTCAATTTCTTAATTCTCCATGGGCAGATGATTGGAATGCTATCACTTGTATATTGAAGTTCATTAAAGGTTTTGTTGCAAAAGGGTTTGTTATATGGACACAATAATCATACTAGAGTTGTATGTTATTTAGATGTTGATTGGGTAGACTCTTCTTCTGATAGGAGATCTACTTTTGAATATGGTGTCTTCATTGGTGATAATTTGATCTCTTGAAAGAGCAAGAAACAAAATGTTGTAGCAAGATCTGGTGTGAAAGAAGAATATAGAGCTATGGCCTCAACTACTTATGAGCTTAAGTCATTACTTAAAGAATTGAAATTTCGAGAGGTCACTCAAATGACACTTATATGTGAATATAAAGTTGGTCTTCATATTATCTCAAATCTTCTCTTTCATGAAAGAGTCAAACATATTGACGTTGATTGTCATTTTATTTGAGAAAAAAATTGTATTTGAAGAAATCAAGATTGAGTGTGTTAACTGTAGTGATCAACTAGCATATGTGTTTACTAAATCATGAGGACCTAGAATTGATTATATTTATAACAAGTTTGATACATACGATATAAATGCTCTAGCTTGAAAGGGAGTGTTAGATGTAATAGGCTTATGTTCATCTCTTTAGCTTTTTCTATTTATAAATGTATAACTCTTATGTGCTATCTTCAGTTACTGTTAAAATTTTAACAAATGATGATAATGAGTTCCTATTCAAAGAGAGTATCATTCATTTCCCTTTTCAATTTTTTATTTTTATGAGTGTATTGAAAATATTTTATAATTTGGTTTAGACGTAATTCAATACCAGAAATCTGGCTTGTAAAGTGTGGTTTGTTACCCATTTATATACTCCTTTTAGGCTTTATCTCAAGTGGATGAGAGATTTGGATTCTTTCCCATACACCACTCATGTTAGGCATTATTTAGCTAGTTATATGTATATGAACATGGCAGGTCACCATTGCTAGTGAATTTAGGATAACATCTGATACCATGTTACAATTCATAAGAGAAAATGAGAAGAGACTTTTTGGGAGAAAAGTATTATATCATTAGTTATTTTGAATCTGTTACATCAATGAGCTTTATAGCTACTCTTTGAGTGCTGACAGAGAAGTATTAGCTTTATACCAGAAATCTGGCTTGTAAAGTGAGGGTTGTTACCCATTTATATACTCTTTTAAGGCTTTATCTCCACCAGATATGAGATTTGGATTCTTCCCAGTGCACTACTCATGTCAAGCATTATTCGGCATAATAATATGGCTGGTGACCATTGTTGATGAATCTGGGATAACATTTGATACCATGTTACAGTTCATACAAGGAAAGGGGAAGAGAATTTCTTAGAGTATCATTAATTATTTTGAATCTTTTACATCAATGAGCTTTATAGCTACTCTTAGAGAGTTCTGAGAGAGAAGTATAAAGCTTTGTAGCTTTATCCCAGAAATCTGGTTTGTAGTATACACTCCTTTTATGTTTTATCTCTAGCAAATGTGAGATTTGGATTCTTCCTTTCACACCACTCATGTCAAGCATTATTTGGCGTGGTATATGGGTAATAACATGGCAGGTAACCATTGTTAATGAATCTAGGATAACATCTGATACCATGTTACATTTCATAAGAGAAAAGAAGAAATTTTTTGAGAAAAGTCTGAAATCATTAATTATTTTTGTTGGAATTCCCACATTAATGAGAAATAAGACCGATTTACAGTATATAAGTAGTGATTGCAAACCTTATCTTATAATCCGGTTTTGTAAGGTTGAGTTAAGTATATAAGTCCACTTCTCAACACTTTTGAATTTGTTACATCAGTGAGCTTTATAGCTACTCTTAGAGTGCTGAGCAAGCAATTGAAAACAGTTAGTGACAACTGTCTATTTGTAGCTGTCACTAAAACCGAATACTCATCAATTGAACATTTCTATCGGGGGCTTTTGACGTGCTCTGTTAATACTATTTTAGTTATTAATTAAATTTGGGGTTAATATATCAGTATGATGTTTGATTTGATCTAACGGTGTTGGATTATTTTTTCTGATGTTAATTGATTTGAAAATTGGAAGATATTTTGAAGGATGTTACTTTATTCTTGTTCTGAATTTTCAGGATCTGACTGAAGCATTGCTGTTGGCAGATCTAGAGCAAGATACAGTTTGTCACTGCTGTTCTTTGGACTGTGATTTCTGTTTTTTATTTTTTTTGATTTTTTATAATTATTTAACATCCCTAATTGAAGTGCATTTTATGTCTTTATGTTCCCGATTGCAGGTTGATTTTGTTCCAAATTTTGATAATTCCCAAAAAGAACCATCACTTCTACCAGCTCGCCTTCCAACTTTATTGTTGAATGGTTCTTCTGGCATTGCGGTGATTTTGGGTTTCCTTTCAAATGCTTGAAACATATCTGTGTTTTCTTGACAAATCAAGTATCTACTCATGTGGATCTGTCCATCTTTTATCTTCATCAGGTTGGCATGGCAACTAATATTCCTCCTCATAATCTTGGGGAAGTTGTAGATGTCCTGTGTGTGTTGATACATAATCCAGAAGCTACTGTGAGTGCTAAATCTTTCTCTCTCTCTCTCTCTCAAATGGAATCTCTTAAGACAGGAAATACAAAGGTTGTACAACAGAACAGTGAGCTCAGTCCCAAGGGATTGATAATTTAAGAACAGATGTGTAACTGACTCTAAACTGGTTTTTACTAACCCAAAAGCTATGTGAGTTAGCTGCCTTTGATCTCTGAATTTGCAGCCACCATTACCATTAATCTTCTTTGGTACTGCTGTCCAGACAAAGCTTATTGATCCCTAAGCGAGCTTTGGTTTTGCGAATAAATTTATCAATGATGAACTGTGAGGGGGCAATAGAAACAGCAAGGATGATAGTTTTGCCAAAACACTCCAAAAATGATAAACCATTTTCCCTCCATACAACCAAATCCCGCATTGTTGAAGGGGAGAAAAAGTAATAGGGGATTTTAGCTTCCTCATTTCCCCTCCCTTCTAATGCATTGTTTGTTTTAGGTTATTCACTATTCGTGGGTTCTGTAGGGATTGATTTGCGATTTGTGAGAATTGTGTATTTGATTTTTGGTGATTTGTGACGAGTTGTAGGGAAAGTTTTGAAAGAGTAAATGGAGCATGAAATGAGGAGATAGTGATAGATATATGGGGATTGTGTGATAAATTACTAACCCTTGTATCTAATATTTTATTTTTAAAATAACTATTTATTGTATTTTTCTATAATTTTTTATAATTATTATGGACAATGAATACATGATTTTTTTGAATAAATAATATTTTGTAAGATTTTTTTTTTATATTTTCTCAACTAAGTTTCTTAACCAGAAAATGTTTATATTTTAAAAATACATCCAATGACAATTTTGACATTATACTAAAAAACCCTGCAAACCTTCATTAATTGAATCAAATGAATAACCCATATCAAGAAACTTTCTACTCAAATGTACTATTTTCCATTAAACCAATGCACCTCGATTTTCATTCACTTTCTATCCGAATAACTCCAAATCAACCCAAAACCAAAGAACATAAATTTTGACCTAAACTGGTAAATTTTAAAAATTCGTTCCCTTGTCCTTCAGTTTGAACTAAACACACTGCATGAGTATACTTGCTTCAAAGGTATTTGCCTATTGTTTATTTCTTACACTGAAGTTGTCGTCAGTTAAAATTTTTACAGTGTATAAAAATTTTCCATGAAATTGGTGTGAAACATGCATGCAACAAATAGTGGATCTCAATTTTTTTTTGTAGTCACCTTGTTAGTGAAAGCTATTATGAGATTTCAGTATCATTTGTGAGTACATCAGTGCAAGACAAAACTGACACTTGAGAGAACAGAAATAGCCCCGGAGTTTTGAGGGGCCTTGTATCTCTCCTTCCAATTCCTTGGAAATTCTGTCTTCATATACTTCGTCCATAAGTAATAAATTTCTCAAAAACAGTGGAGGACAAATATTTTCTTTGTTTTGTGAATTTAATATTCAACTCCCTTTTTCCTTCTTTAATGTCAATGCTGGATTAATTTTGGTGTGTTGTAGTTGCAAGAATTGCTTGAATACATGCCTGGACCTGATTTTCCAACAGGAGGGCTGATTATGGGAAATCTTGGGTAAGTGTAACATTTTTACTATTATTAATATTTTTTTCCATTGTTGACTGGCCATTTTCCGTTGTATACCTGAAAACATTGACAATGGCAGTTTAATTTTGAATTGTTTACTCACAGAGAAAAGCTATCAACAAACTTTTCTATTGGCTGAAAATTTGTTGGATATCACAAGAGATGTGGGTCCCACTCCATAGTTAATGATTTTATAGTTGTAAATATATTTTAGCCAATAAGAGTGTATTATATATATATTGTGTTGCTAGCTTTCCTCTTTGTATTATATATATTGTGTTGCTGTATCATTAGTTAATTTTATCAAATTTTCCTATAATGTTTATTTTTCTTCTCTTTTACTTTTTTTTTTTCTGAATTTGTTGTACTATGTGATTTTTGGTTTGATATATTCTCTTTATTCATAAGGATCTTAGAGGCATATCGTACTGGTCGAGGACGCGTTGTTATCAGAGGGAAAACTGATATTGAATTACTTGATTCTAAGACTAAACGGACTGCAATAATCATAAAAGAGGTGACACTCTAGATTTTACTAGATTTGACATTAGAAAATTTGATATACTTGCTTTATTTTCTGTGGAAAATTGAATACTGATTTTATTTTATGATTGGATTAGATTCCTTACCAGACCAACAAAGCAAGTTTAGTTGAGAAGATTGCTGAACTTGTAGAAAACAAGGTATTACTGTGTTCTAGAAAAAGATTTTCTCAAAAATACTATAACGTCAATATAACTTTATCTTCTTGAAGTTGCATGCTTGTATACTTTTGTGATAGTTAATAATATATTGAGAGATGGAGGAGTGGTGATTATGGGGGTGTTTGGAAACTTCTTTAGAAGTAGACATTTGGATGGTGTTAGGTTAGTTTTTTAATTTAGGTTTGTGCTACAACTTAAAAGTTTTGAAAATTTTCTGGTCCATATGAACAATATCTCTTCTGTTTTTGTCATTGTCTCATTCTCCGTTTTTAAGATCATAGTGGTGGTTATTGGATAGGCTATGACATTTCTGGGTAGCATTAATGATTGTAGTGTTCAAGAAGCATAACATGTTTTTTGAATTTAAATAAATATGAAAACAGGTTATATAAAAATTGTTTTAAACAGTTTAACTAAACTGATGTTTACTCTTTCATTTATGGAAATAAGGATCATTGAAGACACTTTTCCATAAATTAGGGACCAAAAGGTGATGAATTTTTTGAGGGACTAAAAGTCAACATTTTCCTATTTGTAAGGACTAGAAATACAGTCAACCCATGTGAAAAATTGTATTTTTTTGCTGCTGTTGATTTCTATTGAGTAAAAGAAATAGAATTTTTGTGAATGTATTTTCCACAATCCTGTGAACTATATGCAAGAGTGTTACAAGTATTGTCAATGTCATAATTAACATCAGAACAGTGTAGGGTATCACAACTTCCCAAGATGCATTGAAATATCATTCTAAATATCTAGGCCATTTGGTGTAATAAATATTTAAGACACTCTTATCTCCTAGCATAATTGTATTTCTGACAATTTCTGACTTCTGCTGCTATACTATCATTTGAAGCTTTTAACCTAGTTATGCTTTTAGTGTTTTTCTTATGTAATTTGTTTGAAAAGTGATTCTGTTGTTGATAATGACTTACCTATGGGAACAGGATTTGGTTGGTTGAATATTATAATGTTTTATGTTGAATTATTCATGTGTATACAACACACACAAAATTGGACAAGCAAAAAGCTTTTAAGTTGTTGCTCATACTTACATCTTGTGAATTTATATGCAAGCATATGTTACTTTGAGCTCAGGTTTGATTTTTTATTTTATGTATCCACTTATGAAGTATTTTTTTATTCTAAATTAACATTTTTTTTAACTTGCATGCTGCATCTAGCATGCGTATTCTGTAACCTAATTTTGTTATTTGTTAACAGAGTCTAGATGGTATAAGTGATATTCGGGATGAGAGTGATCGATCTGGAATGCGTATTGTCATTGAGGTAGAATACATAAATATGGCTCTACTCCTCTGTTATCTTACTGAATAGGCACATACAAAAACAGAGAAAAATAAGAAAAGGAGAAGAGACTGTTGAGTGGGTCACTAAAATGAATCTCTGTCACTGCAGCTGAAGCGGGGATCAGATCCATCCATTGTTCTGAATAATCTTTATCGCTTAACATCTCTGCAATCTACGTTTAGCTGTAATATGGTGGGGTAAGTTGTTTGTAGTTTACACTATTACACATGTTTTAAAATAGTGAATATATTGTTTGAAATGATACTCTCTCCTGGTGACACTTCGGATGCTTTGATGGATCTCTATAAGATTTGTATTGTGATAGATAATATATTTTAGAAATATTTTGGTAACACTTCTATTTTTGGGTTGGATATTTGTGGGTCGAAATTTGTTAGAGGTCAAACAGAGAAAAGTAAAATAAATTTTCGAATCTAATTGAATTGAGAAGAGTTACAATGTGACAGAAAACAATATTTATACAAAGGGAAACCTAAATAGCTTATAACTGATCACTAACTACTAAAGCTTAACAAGAAGGAACTTAAACTAGCTTGGGCCAGCTATCACTTTGACAGCTATCCCCCCTCTCCCCAAGCTCAAGCTGGGGTAATCGGTTGAAGCAGCATCACTGTGAACTTGCACTGAAGATGCAGGAACTGTACTGAAGATAAGGGCTTGGTTTTCTGCAATGATCGCATCATGACTGTTTTCCTCTATGATCTTGCGAAGTATTTTTGCATAATCTTCCTCTTTTATTCTTCCCTTCTAACCTTAGAAATGGCGTCTCTAAATACTTCCACCTTATTTCATGAACTACATATTTATTTTCATGAGTGCATTGTTTTCACATGAATATAACTTTTTATATTTTTATAAGACAATCATTACTTACACGACAGTATAACGTTTTTGAAAGTGTTAATACACAGTTGATAAGCGCCCCACTCAGTGGAGTATTTATGTGCTTGGTTCTTCCTGTTCAATATCTAGCTTTTGAGAGTGAGTTTTCCGAGTGCTTATCAATTAGTAATAGAGCTGGTTGTCAGTATCTTGAAAAGGAATACTGATGAGGGGTTCTGACTGGTGGAGAGTTTTTACCTGCAAGAGAGTTAAGTGAAGTGTTATAGAGCGAAAACCTCTGAACACCAACTTTTAGGCGATGCTATGATTGGAAGTGGGGTATTATCTGGTGCCTAAGTTCCAAATGGAGTTGTATGGAATGCTTGGTGGGGTATGTAAATGTTTGGTTCTCGCTGCTTAATAGCTATCTTGCTTTTGAGGGTGGGTTCTGCAAATGCCTGAGTGCTTATCAATTATTTATTAACAAATTCTAAAGAACAATACTGTCACCTAATTACAAACTATAAAAATATATATTTGTGTGAATCGATTGCTCTAAGATTAGAGAGGGTGAGTGTCATTTATCTAGATTTCAAAGGAGGCGAATGCAATTTTTTTCAATGTTGGTATCTCATTGTTGGAGTATAGGGCACTCTAATATTCATTAACATCAATATTAGCAGAGAGATATTTACCAAATGCATATGGTTGATTCTTGTTCTATAATATGAATTCAATCAATTTTTGGTCATCTTATTATTTTGTTCTTTTTGATGTTTCTCTAATTTATTTTTTACTCTTTATAAGCTTCACGTCTTAAACGTACTTTATTGCCTGATTTCTTTGAAGCATTCTAAATGGACAACCTAAACAAATGGGGCTGAAGGAATTACTCCAGGTAAGTCCTTACTGTCCCAAGAACTCTATGGTGTTCACGTCATCTCTTGAAATGTTCTTTTGAAAGATGTTCTTGATTTCTATCAAGCATAACATTGGTTTTCTTGTTAAGAACTTGTTGATATTCTTCAATATATTTCTTGTCCCTAGAAAACACAAACTTATGTCCTTGTACAGATTCAGAAGAAATGTGTTGAACTAGTACGTTTGACCCAAATTAGCATAACTAATACACCTTTATTTTTTAAATAAAAATAGATTCATTGTTACTACATTATATTATTAAATTTTCAAACTGTCTGTTAAGTTTTTAAACTTAATTTCATCTTGTTCCTTTTATTATGATTAATGTTCCTTTTTGAACCCATTAAACCAAATTCTGGTCTTTCTCCGAAATGGCTCCCTTCTATGACCTGGTTTGGGAAAACCCTAATCTGGTTTCTTTTATTGTGTGAACTGAGCAGGAAGAGATGCATACTAGTTTGTGCTTTTAACTGCAACTAGTTCGTCCTCTTCCTTACTTCGATGGCCATGAATGGTATCCTTTAGCTACAACATAGGATCTTCTATGAAAGCAAAGGCTACCTCTACTTTGCTCTAATGAATTTATTTTGCATTTTGAATCTGTAATGTTTTTTTTTAACTGAATATAATTTCAATTTTTAAAATTAGTATATTCATAATTCATGTCTTTTTGTCAATTTCTGTCCACATAAAACTCTCGAGTCTTTATTTTCTACACCAATAGGATCTAAGTGCATTGTGGAGTAAAATATGTTCAAAAGGTTTAGCATAGTTATTCAAACTGGACTGGACTGCCCAGTGTAACTTGTCAGATTCGGAAATGTGTGATGGCTGGTCTGTTAACTAACAAAACCAGGAGGATTTGAGAACTGGTATGAATAGGTGAAACTGGCACATAACTGGCCAAAACTAGTTTGAACTGGTGTTTTATCTTTTATTTTTTCAATTTTTGAAATTATTTTGAAATAATTTATAACTAAATAAACTAACATATTTAATAAAAATAACAAATATGTGTAAATTATTTATTATTTAAAAACTATCAATTTTCTCGTTTTTATAATTTTTTATATCTTCATTCGTTATAATTTTATATTGTATTGGTTTATCATTTTATTTTAGTTTATAACATTTAAATTTAATTATTATGATATGTTAGATTTGAGCATTTATACACACTTTGATTCTTTTGATCTTGTAAAATGATATTTTTTTAGATTTTAGGGATATAAATTAGCTTAAATCTACCTTTCAGGCATTCTTAGACTTCAGATGCTCTGTTGTTGAGAGACGTGCATTGTTTAAGTTATCACAAGCACGAGGGAGAAAACATATTGTTGAGGTACGTTACAGATACAATAAGATATATTTGTGTATGCGTCTTTTAACATTTGCTTTAAGTGTACATTCATACATGTCCCCATGGTAGAGGTTGTTTTTATAACTTATTTGTGGTTTAGTTACTGTCAATGCAATAGTTGTGAAAACCAGTTCAAGAACAAAATTCTATTTTACCTCCCTGATGAAGCATGTTTTGTTTCTTATTTGTTTTGCTTTGCATACTCAACATTGTTAAAGTCTTTACTATCTGTGTTATATGGTTATGTCTTAGATTGTTAATTTTTTTTTGCTGGGTTAATTTTTCCCATTGTTTGGACATGTGCAAAGAAACTCATATAAAATGTGAACCCAACTATAGTTTTTTACCGAAGGATATTTAAAAATGTACACTTGTGGGCTGAAACTTAAAGTTTAATTTTAAGGGTTAAATATGTTTTTGGTCCCTTAACTTTCAGTAGATTTTGGAATTAATCCATTTTGAAAGTTTGGACCAATTTAGTCCTTCATCTTTCGAAATACGTGAATTTAGTCCTTTTAATCAAATTTTGTTAGGTTTATTTGATGTTTTGTACACATTTCAGGATTATATTTGAGTTGTTTATACGGTTTGATACATTTTTACTTTAATGTTAAGTTAAATATTATTATGAAATGCGTTTGAAATATCAAATAAACTTAACAAAATTTGATTAAAAAGACTAAATTCACGTATTTTGAAAGCTGATGGACTAAATTGGTTCAATGTTTTGAAATTGACTAATTCCAAAATTCACTGAAAGTTAAGGGACCAAAAACATATTTAACCCTAATTTTAATTAGGAGATAACATAAAAAAAAGAGGAAAAGTTAGTTACATTGAAGGAGAGAATAGATTATTTTCAGTTGTTTTTAATATGTTATAGGTGCATTGCTCTTACTTGCTTCTATTTCTATTAACTTACACTAATAGTACTATATCCCTTGTTAATAGAAACATCAAAGTGTTCTTATAATTTAAGTGAAAGAAACAAAGGAAAATAGTGTGGTTGAGGCAGAGACAATCACTACTCGTCCACTGTTATTTTCTATTTTGGACTCTGTAACTAACTTAGGAATTCTGTAACTTGCTCAGTTACTGACAGCTATATCTATTATCGTAGTCAGCTTCAGAAATGTAGTTATCCTGTCCTATGGTTAGGAGCACCTTTGTGCAGCTTCGTATAGCTCTCTGACTACCTTAGTAAAGGTGACTTTTGGAATCTCTCTCTCCGAAAGAAGTTTTTGTTTATGTCGTGTCTAGAGTGTATATATTAAGTGTATTTAGATTCTCTATAAATAGAGTATGCAATTCAGTGGTTTTACTGTATGTTTTAGCCAAAATAAACCCCTTTGTTACAAGAGATGGTAAAGAAAAAAAAATTGGATTTGGAAAATTGTATGCTCTAGGATCGAATGAAATCATGAGAATAATTAGTGTAATTTAGTTTCTTTTGTGGCTCTAAGCTTATGTTTGCACAAATTCAGGGTATTCTTATTGGGTTTGATAATCTGGATGAGGTGATTTGCATAATTCGTGAAGCATCGAGTAACTCAGCAGCAGCAGTTGGTTTGCGCAATGGTAAACTTTTAAACTTTTTTTATTTTTTATTTTTTGTGATTATATGCCCTGGCATTATATGAAGAAGAGGATGCTTATGCTTTCCCATAGCTTGATACCCTGTTGGAAACTTTTCATTTTGAATCCCTATCTTCTGAACATTGTTATTGAAATGAAATCCATGTAATTTTTGCTTGAAATTTGGTATCTTCAGCCATTTAATGTGGATAAGTAATATCCCTTTGCAGCATTCGGTCTCTCTGAGAAACAAGCTGAAGCTCTTTTGGACATAAGTCTTAGAAGATTGACCCTTCGTGAGGTTCTTATACTGAGTCCTATAACTACACTTGAATAACTGTTATGTTTCCTTACCAAGATTTCTATAAAGAATTAAATACATATTTGATAACAGCATAAGTAGAATTATAAGCTTTGTATGGTGCAGAGTGGAAACTTTCTGGCTGAAAGTAAATCTTTGATGGAACAAATTTCGAAGTTAGAGGAACTGTTGTCCAGCAGGAAAAATATACTGGAGGTATAGTTTCAGTTTGAATCTGTTTCACTTGTTCATAATGTACTTGAATTCTCTACTGCTTAGGGAAGAAATTAAAACTAAGCTGAAATAGAGCAGTTTATAAAAACTGAAAATGAATTTGTATTAGTTTTTGTTGTATAATATATAAAGGGTGCATAAATAAAAAAAAAATTATTTGTACTTATAAAAGAATGAGGGGTGCAAGTGCCCACCCTCATCTCTATGCAGATCCGTCACTGAATACACCTTAACTAACTAAGTAGTTTGCACAACAAATTACGCTTGTATCACCTATATGCTGGTATGGCAATGTATGAATTTATATTATAGCTGATGAAAAGGGCAGCCTGAGTTGTGGTAGTTACAGAGTATGACCATAATTTATGCAGTTGTAATATCTGAAAAAACCTTCGTGGGTTGCAAGGAATATTGTAGATGGTAATTTCGACCATATAGCCATTGGGAATCATCTGGATGCTGTGTTGATGGCAATTGATTAAAATACAAAGAAAGCTGCTAATGAATATTTTGGAGACAACAGTGGCAATGTTTTCATTAGAAAATGGTGTAGACATGCCTTGCGTGATGGTTGAATTGATTCTACCTGATCTCTAGAAATATGCTAGGTTGAATTGTACCTGACTGAGCGTGGATCTTAAGCCTATCTGAACTGTTTAGGGCAGACACATAATTGATCACCAGAGGGGCAGATCCGTGAAGAGAGGATGCTGGTGATCATGGCACCAAAATGGCATTATGAGCAGCTGGAAATGTGTGCCACTGAGGAATGCAGAGTACAAAAGAACTGCGTCTCTCAAGCTTTATCCTAAAAATTCTGGCTGCTGGTTGATTGTTGCATTTGAAGTCTGTTTATGGTTTTTGCTGGAAAAATTGTATGGAAGTAGTGAGGATGGGGTATGTCAAGAATGACAATGAAGCAGTAGTTGGGTGTAATTTTTTATTGCTAAAAACAGCACAATGACATATGTATTATGAAACCTTAAATTTTATATGCATAGATAAGTTTTTTGTGCATTATTAGAGATTTTTTGGGGCTGACCTGTGTGACCTCTATCTCGTATTTTTAGCTAATAGAACAAGAAGCAATTGAACTGAAGAATAAGTTTGCCAATCCAAGACGTTCAATGTTGGAGGACACTGATAATGGTCAACTTGAGGACATTGATGTTATTCCAAATGAAGATATGTTATTGGTATGTGTCACTTTTCTTCAATTAATAGGTATTGTTTGGACTCTTTTAATTTTATTTTCTTTTACTTTCAGGCACTTAGTGAAAAAGGTTATCTGAAACGGATGAAGCCAAGCACTTTTAACCTACAAAATCGTGGAACAGTTGGAAAATCTGTAGGAAAACTAAGAGTGAATGATTCAATGTCTGATTTTATCGTTTGTCGTGCACATGATCATGTCCTATATTTCAGGTTATTTTTTATACTCTTGAATCAAGTAGTGTCTGCCTATTTGAAAAATCCAAATATGCAATAAAATTGTAATTCACGTAACAAACACAAATTAAGTTTCAATTAATGATTGCAATTGAGTAATTTTATATGTAAAAATTGCAATTCTCCCAATTCTTCCAATTGGAGGCTTTAATTAGCGAAGTAAGACTTATAAAGTATTCACATAATTAAGTGTGCTTTGAAAATATCTTTTTAAAATGCTAAAATGAAAAAAAAAAAAAAATCTCAAATTTGATAGGTTCACAGACCAGCCAGTTGGTCCACTTTTTTGCAGGGCCTGAACAAGCTAGAATGACCTGTTTTGCGATGCTTCAAAATTTTTAGTGTGGGGTTAATACTGGGAAAGTGAGAAAGACTGTTGAATAAATCTCCTTTAATTGTTTAGTTTCAATATATTTGTACGCCTAGAAACTCAGTCAGCCATTTACGGAAAGTCTAATCCTTGGCATATTGCTGGAATACATGTTTCATTTCATTGTTAAACCATATACAATGAGGTTTGCTGTTACAGTGCAATTTTGAACTCTTCATTAATGGGTGAAATCGCATGTTGATCCATAAAAATGAGCTTGATCCATTCTGTATTAGCGGGGCTGTCAGCATGGAATTTCCTCAACATTAGTATTGGACTTGGAAAGAGTGTCAAAGCATGTTTTGATATTTGTTAGCATTTCTGTTAATATAATTATAAAAAAATGTATAGACATTACTTTTCATCATGATGTGTATAGAACGTGGAGTTTGTTTTAATTTGGTATTCACCTTTTTCTAGAGGATATTGCAGCTGATCTAGTTAATTTGAATATGCCATGGCTTGTGAAAATTTTCAGTGATAAGGGAACAGTATACTCAGCTCGTGCTTACAAAATTCCTGAATGTAGCCGAACTGCTGCTGGCACTCCTCTTGTTCATGTATCTCTTTGTCCTTTCTCTTTCTCTACTCATACTTATACTTGCCGGATAACGGGAACAAAGATAATATGAATGAGCTGTCTTCACTTTAACAAAGATAATATGAACAAAGATACTTGCCGGATAATTGTTGAAAGGATTAGTGACAAAATAAGTTTGGGAGGGGTAGTACCACTCTGGTACTGTGTCGAGAAGAGAAAAATCAAGAAGGAATATAGCGAACTGTTTTGGGTACACCTTGAATATTCTTATTTATAATGGAGAAGAATACAATAATAAGGAACAAAATCAATATCTAATAATAGAAAATATATGGTAAGATATGTCCCTATCTATCAAATCATGTCATGTCTTAATTCATATCTTACATAATAAAATCATATCTCTAACAATATTCACATATCGTCTTTTGAAAAATGTATTGGAACATTAAAAGAAAGTATTCAAATGAATTGCTAATTACAACTTATTTTTCATGTTAGATATCTTATGAGATTACTCTATCTACAGATAACTTTTCTTTTTGGTGAGGGTGACAACTTAGAAAAGAGCAGTAAAATGATTTAGAGGTAAATTTTGGAAAATGTTAGAAAGCTTAATGGATAAGATTCAGAGAAAATGCAAGAGAACGGTAGAAAGGAAAAGTGACTTCTTATTTTCTCAATTATCAAGGATACAAATTGGAATTTCTAGTGTCTAGGTTGTTACAAAAGAGTTACTAATAGCTATGTCAGTAATTTAACAGCTAACTGAGATGTAACTAAAGCAAAGTTAACCAACTATCAACTGATGCAGAACTGCCTCTGTCATTAGTACTCTAATAGAGGCAGTGGAATGGAGAAAAAAATAGGATTTGGATAAAAAATGGAAGTTTGTGCTGGAAGTTGAGGTTTGCACCCTTCTATATATTATTATTTGGTTCCATTTCTAGTTGACGTGGGATCTCTTGTAATTATATTGCAAGAGACTAATTTCACTACCTTCTAGTCACATGAAAATTACTCTAATCATTTTATAATTTGGGTTTGGTATTTTTTAAAAATATTTTATATTTCTGTATATAAAATTCAACTGTAACTATGGATTTTAAATTTTAACAAAAATTGCAAAATAACAAATTTTCTTCTGTTTGTTTCTTGTGATCCAGATTTTATCTTTATCTGATGGTGAAAGAATAACATCCATTATTCCTGTGAGTGAGTTTGTGGAGGATCAATTTTTGCTGATGCTAACAATGCAAGGCTATATCAAGAGAGTATCCTTGAATTTGTTTTCATCCATCAGGTCTACCGGGATCATAGCTATTCAGTTGGTTTGTTCCCTTGTTTGAATTCCCTCTGTTTACATTACTACATTGTTAAGTTTCTCTGCTGACATCTTTTCCTGAGTGTTATTGATGCATACTGTTTAAATTTAAAGGTTCCCGATGATGAGCTAAAATGGGTCCGTCTTTGCACAAATGATGACTTAGTAGCCATGGCTTCACACAATGGAATGGTCATGCTGTGCCAATGCAGTAAGGCAAGTTGCTGACAGTTATTATTTCTATTTCTGTAGTTAATGTTCAAATTCTGTAAACACGGAAATACAAGTTACTTAAATCTCAACTAAATATGCAAAGAAATTATTTAAAAAAAAATAAGAGCCTTGAATTTTACTGCTATGAAGTGATATATTTCTACTGTTGTTTAGAATTTTCCGGAGGAGTTAATCCTCAACCTTACGCAATTAATGTTTTTTATAATTTACTTACTGGTTGTTAGCTAATTAGTTGTTTCTGTAGTATAAATAGTAATGTAGTGTGATACAATGTGTGAGAAGTAAATTTTCAAAATTCAGCACCATAATATTTTGTTGTCTTACTTTTCTTCTCTGCTTCTGTGAGTGTGTTCAATATATGTTATAACAAGTGATATCAAGAGGTATCTTGGTGTTCACTAGCTTGAGGAGGACAAAGACTAGATCTAGATGAATGGGTAGAATTTGAATTTTAAAATTCAAATCTAGATCTAGATGAATGGCTTAGATTGCTCCATGCTTACTTCACCCTTGCCTACCTGTCTTTGACTATGTTGGCCGAATTATGATTGGCTTCAAATGTTCCTTGCTTTTTTGCCCTTCAATAGTTACACTTCCCTAGATGATTGAGCTTATAAGCGCAATTACAAAATTTCTATTTCCACCTATTTTTCACAAAAAGGAACTCTACAAGAATTTTTTTGTTTAGGACTATTTAAGAGGCTCCATACTCATCTATTAGCCTTTTTAAATGGGCACTAGATGAGGAGGTTTATTAGGGACATGACATGAAGAGGTGTATAAGTTGAATAAGGTCATCATGTGTACCAAAGGTTGTGGAGTTTTAGAGTTACTATGTGTGAATTAACGATAGTTTACCTCTTTCTAGATGATCTATAAGTTTAACAATAGATGTTGGATTGCTATCCTATTTTTTTGGGATGGAATTTATCTATACAAGTGATTGAATTTGTCAGGATGCAACTGAAAAATTGAAAATATTTCTCATGCGGGATTGTTACCCCGCAAACACCAATTGTTTATGATTATAAAGCTACAGAAGGTAAGGCAGTCTTTACTACCTAGTACGAACAAATTGTTTTTATTGAGATTTTTCTGTAGCCAACAAACTTGACATGGCTTATGGAGTGGGGCTGACTGACGATTTATGATCCTCGGTGGCTTTCTCATCTACTTGCAACTACAAGGATATTGAGATATGGGAAGGGCACTTTTTGACATTGGGTATTTTAAAAAATAACAAATATTTCTGATGAAGTATTTGGCTGAAACCTTTTTTTGTAGCTTTTTGCTGTAATTTGTATTTTGTAGTTTTATTTTGACACTAGTTTATTGTATGTCACCTAATGTGTGTGTTAGAAGTGGGGCTCAATCCTCACCTTGCAAGTCAGTTTTGTGGGATTGAGTTAGGCTTAAAGTCCCACTTCTAACATGGTATCAGAGTCAAGTTAGAGCTTATCCTAGCGAGATTTCTTGGACATTTTGTTCCACCCGCTATCAGGCCGCTAACGGACCACCCGTTAATTTCTAATCCCACGTACGAGATGAAAATACCTCGGCGTAAGGGGGTGTGTTAGAAGTTCCACATCGACTAGAGATAATGTCAATTCATAATATATAAGTGGGTGCAATCCTTACCTTACAATCAGTTTTGTGGGGTTGAGTTAGACTTAAGCCCCACTTCTAATAGTGTATTTGTCTGGGCTTAATCACAAACTTGCAACATAGGCAGAATGGCATGTTTTCTCCTGGACTAGCATGTTCCACGGTTTCACAGCTCGGATACGTGTTAGATCACACATGAAATAGCAAAATAGTGGAATCAGTGGGGTCACAGTGCTTGCTAGTAAAATTGGTGGTATCGTGCAATCTCTTTGAGCACAAAAACATTTTATTTTTTTCCACTAAACGGATTTGGGGTTAAAATCCAAGCCCAAAATGTTATCAAAACATGAAAAAAAAAATGCAGATGGAAGACGATGCATTAGCGAACTGTTCCGAGGTTTTTACAAAAAGCATTTGTTTGGCCTTCTAGGTGTTCTTTGTCTGACTTGATAATTTTTCTTTCTGAAAATTTGGTATTTTCTTTAGGCTACTTAAGTTAAGTAATTAGGTATTTAAGTTGTTTTGTTTGTCACTGACGAGTTACGATTGACATGCTTTCTTTCTTATGGTGTATGATGACTTTAAGTTTGATCAAGTATTTTATAATTTGTCTTTTTGAACATTTGGTATTTTACTTGTCAATTACGAGCTATGACTTGATTGAAATGCTTTCTTTCTTATGGTTTATGATGACTATAAGTTTGATAAAGTGTTTTAAAGTGTGAAACTGGAATGAATTAGTGTATTCAATTATTTGTTATTTGCATGGGTATGTGTGTTAGTGTGTGTGTGTGTCTCTCTCTCTCTCTCTCTCTCTCTCTATATATATATATATATATATATATATATATATATATATATATATATATCGAATCTAAGGTTATGATCTCATAAATTACGATCTTGTGAGCACTTCATGATCCCAACCATATTCACGATTTTTCTACCTTGCAGATCCGCACACTAAGTAGAAATACACGGGGTTCACCTGCAATGAGACTAAAAAACGGGGATAGTATGGCCAGTGTGGACATTATACCAGCAGCCATGTGGAACAACTTGGAAACTTTGTCAAAATATCGTGAGAACAGGTAGTAGTGATGAAATCCTGAATGCTGAATCTGTTATTAAGTCTCAATTCTTTATTTTTCTCACATGTCTGGTGTCAGACATGTTCTGAATTAGAACAATCTCCTAGGATTGTGTAATTGTATATGAATCATGTTCATACCAACTTATAACTACATGTTTCCTTGATGAAAACATTTAGCATTGAACGAATAAAATAATAGATTAAGCTTCTTCATGTGTTTTATGAATGCATCCTGTCTTTTCTGAAATTTGTATCAGTAATAATATGAGAAGCGCCCAAACACTTGCCGAACCACCCTCAAAAGCTAGTTATTAAGGGAGAAGAACCAAACTCTTGTACTCCACCATGCATCCCATGCTACTTGATGTGGGACTTCTTTTTTGACAAACACTGTAAAAGCAGCTTGGTAGTTGCATTGGAGGACAATTCAGTGGGGTCCACTTTAGATGGGAGTTGCTAGCTGCAACAATCGGTTCTATCACTGCAAAATGGACCAGCATGACTAAAATATTGTTATTTAAACAAAGGAAGTTGTCGCATTAGAGGGAATTCTGAAATATTATTTTAAATTGTAGTAGAGAAACATAGATGGAATTGTTGGTTGGAGATGCACTTAGGCACCATATGATACCCATGTCCCCATCATAATATTAGTATTTTTTTGAATGCCTTGAAGATTCATTGGGAATTTCTCCTCTATGACCATATTATATTGTTAATGTTAATGACTACAGCCCTCCAATTTGAAGTTCCTGGAAGATTTAAGCATTTTTAAATTGTTGAGTCCAGGAGGAAAATTCTTTTTTATTTTATCTTTTGTCCTTGATAAACATATTTTTATTTAAAATTTTTAGAGCTATAAACTATAATTAAAAGTATTGTATATACGTTTATTCTTTCTAATATAGCTTTAGAACATGAGTCCTGATTTATGTAGGGGAAGTGTTTTGACATTGTGATGAGTTTTTTGTCTTTTGAAGGCATTATATGAGCAATTTATGAGATATGTCCTTATTATATTCATTTACTAAATTCCCAGTGGAAAGGGCCAGAAAGGCCCATGGTTGTTGTTCGTGTCTGAGAATGGTCATGGAAAGCGTGTCCCTTTGAGCAGTTTCAGGGTATCATCTTTGAATCGTGTTGGTTTGGTTGGATACAAGGTATTTTTTATTTTATAAAATTCCTTCTTTTGGCAATAATAGATGTTCTTTTTCATTTAAATGTTGGCATTCCATCCTGTGTATTCAGTTTTCCGCAGAGGATCGCCTGGCTGCTGTTTTTGTGGTAGGATTCTCATTAGCAGGTATTTGCTAAACTATGATTAGTTCAACAACTTCACTTACTGTTCTCGTAATTTCCAGTATTAATTTTGCTACGGATATTAAATTTTTAGTTATTATGAGTTGTAATATATCTTTGTCATTATCTCTAACAGAGGATGGTGAAAGTGATGAACAAGTGGTTCTTGTAAGCCATAGTGGTACAGTCAACAGAATTAAGGTTCGCGATATTTCAATACAGTCTCGATTTGCAAGGTAAAACTGAAATGTGTCCTATATGCATATTTGCTACTTATTTATTCATTCCTTGATTTTGTGTTCGAGAGAGTAGTGTAAGAACCTGAGTTTAATCTTCTTTGGATATCTTGGTCTAACAGAGCCTGTGTCGATTGTTTGACAAATGTTTTAAATTAATGTATCTGTTGTATCAAGGAGCCTATTAGACTGTCTTTTGTAATTTCTGTAAACCAGGTGTTATATTCATTGCACCTATTCTAGATGCTAAGTGGTGAAATTAATGACAATGTGGAAAAATTGAATAGCAGGATCTTTATAGCATAGAGTGCCCTTATTTTTCTTTTACGTTAAGGTTTGAATTTAATATTTACTGAGGTCATGGCAATATGTGAATTTATTATGTCAGGGGAGTTATTTTGATGCGACTTGATCATGCTGGAAAGATTCAGTCTGCTTCATTGATATCAGCAACGGATTGTGAACCTGAGGAGGAAGTTCTTGCTACAGCTCAAGGCTAGTAATAGAAGAACCTCCATGTCTAAAAGAGCTTACGCTTACCTTGTTCATTTGCCTTTGATTAAATGCTATTGCTTGATCCTTGAATCCGTGCTTGGGTATGATCTCTATTGAAATCGTCCTAGTTTTTCCCCCTGCTCCGTTTATATTTTGTATTTCTTTTTTGGGGGTGCCTTTGAAAGATGGCTGGGAGGTCTGTAGATTGTTCTTGATGCGTCTTGTAAATTATAGTGGGAAGGCAAGTGGAAATCATGAACGGGGCGAAATGCCATATTTCAATCAACTCTACATTTTGTAACAGCTACATCATTAGAAAAAGGTTAACCATTATTTCCCAGGTTTGAGTCTTCTCTGTGATTGAGAATTATCTTTCCACATCAATTTTGCCACGTTATGTGAACTTCTTAGACTATCTAGAAGACGTCTTAGATTTTATTATTGAAACAGATTTAATCTGGCAATAGCGTGTAGAAAACGATGACAGACAATTGAGCTTTTTGCATGGATTGAGAAGGAAATATCAAAGATATCTACTGTCTGAGCAGACTCTTTCAATCACCTATTATTGTAATAATGAAGATAACAATCTTCATGATGTTGATTACAAGTCCAACTAGATTGGTACCTAATTAATATTAATTACCTACTCAATAAGAAAACAATACAAGTGGGGGATTGGTGTGCAGCATATATTAACATGAAACACAGATGAACATGAACTAATAGTTGAATCTCTTCAATGATAATATTTTGAAATACTTTCATGCTCAACTTAAAATCAAATGTATCAATGAAAGTATTGGAAATACAAGGACAGCAAAATAATAGAAATTTATATAATCATATAAAGGATGAGAAAACATAGTACGGAGTGAAAAAAAATGTGATTTATTACAGAAGACAACTTCATACTTTAATTGGTAGAATTATACTGCCTAATTATCAAAATAATAATACAAATACTATAAGTGTAAGTTCAAGTGTGTCACGAGTCTGAGCCAAAATATAAACGCATAAGAACTTCAACACACAACAACAATCAGTATGATTGTTGTTAATATTAAGACAAACAAATTACTCATGATTACATATTGTTTAAACATGAGAATTTGAATAAAATACCGATGGTTTCGATGACGTTAAAAAATGACATGTTTTGATTGTCTATCAAAATTACTTGGTGTGTAACATATTATTGAGATATGTAATGATTAGATGCAATGTTGTTCAATATCGACCATGACATGCAGAAACCGACAACAATTTCCTAACTTGTCGCCACAACAAGGCGGAGTCAAATCGGATTTTTGATGGCGGCCCATGACGATCGCTTTTGACATGCGGCTGAGGTGAAAAAATTGAATTGAGAAAAAAGAAGATGAGATCTTGAGTAGAAAAGAAGAGATCTGCAGCTTGAGCATCGACTTGTGTGTGGTGGGTGGGAGAAGTGGGAGAAAGGAAACGTTAGAAACCCTATTTTACCCTATTTTATTGTTTTACCTAAGTTACTGTTGCAGTCACATAACAATAAACTTTTCTTTCACCTTAAGTTTTCTATGTTCTAAAGAAACCAAACCACATCCCTTTAAACTTTTCTTTCACCTTAAGTTTTCTATGTTCTAAAGAAACCAAACCACATCCCTTCACATTACTGCACCACTTGCACTTGCTGTTATAGCTAGCCACTACTGTCACTAGTTCCCACCATCGCTGGGTGCCACTACCATCGTCAGCCACCACCAAGTATTCTTTTTCTTTCTTTTTTCTTTTTTTCTTTTTGTTTTATGTTTTATGGTTACCACTTGCTGTTATTTTTCTTTTTTTCTACTTTAATTATAATTATTTTGCAAAAATATACCTGTTTCCAACAACAATAATGGCCAATGATCAAGATACTTCAAGAACATCTCGTAGAAGTGACCTCGGTTGGAAACATTGTCATCCAGTGGATGAATCAAATTTAAATATAATTGTTTGCAATTGTTGTGGGAAAGTTATGAAAGGAGGAGTTACTAGAGCAAAAGAGCATCTAATGGCAAAGAAGAGCAATATTGATGCTTGCACCAAGACTCCAAAAAATGTGAGAGAAGAACTTTGGAAATTATATATAGAAAAAAATAGATAGCTCCTTTATCAATCCTAGATATAATGCAACTAATGGTAACCATGAGAGTGAAGATGAAGTTGAAATTTCCACGACTAGCAATGATAAAGGGAGAAATAAGTGGTGGAAGGAAATGACCAATGGATATGTTATTTAGAAATCCAACTACTGCAATAAAGAAGAGAAAAAAGAAAAAAACTAAGGCAAGCTAACATCAAAGAGACATGTGACAAAAATTTAAAAGCTTCGATTCATCAATATATTGCTCAATTTTGGTACCAAGCAGGTTTGTCATTCAACCTTGTGAAATTGAAAATTTTTCAAGATATGATTGACGCCATAGGTGCTTATGGACCCAATTTACCTACATATAGTTATCATAAAATCAGAATTCCATTTCTCAATAAGGAAGTTGAGTACACTGAGAAATTGTTGCAAGATCATAAATTGTAGTAGAGCAAACATGGTTGCGCTATTATGTTAAATGCATGGACTGACCGAAAACAATGATGCTTGATTAACTTTTTTATGAGCTCCCCTATAGGGACAATGTTTGTCAAGTCCATTAAAGGTTCAAACTTTGTGAAGACATGAGAAAAATTATTTCAGATGCTTGATTCCCTCGTGGAGGAAATTGGAGGAGAAAATGTTGTATAAGTTATAATAGATAATGGGAGCAATTATGTGTTGGCTAGTAAGTTGTTAGAAGAGAAAAGACCCCATCTCTATTGTACTCCTTGTGCTGCCCATTGTATAGATTTGATGCTTGAAGATATTGGAAAGCTTCCTTTGATAAAGAAGACAATTCAAAGAGGAGTTAGTCTTGTTGGCTTTATCTATAGCCATTCTAGTACCTTGAGTTTGTGGAGACAATTTACAAATAAGAGGGAATTAGTAAGACATGTTGTTACAAGGTTTGCTATCTCTTATTTATTATTACAAAGGTTGCATCAAGAGAAGGGAAATTTGAGAAAGATGTTCACTTATGATGAATGGAGCAATAACAAGCTATCTAAGGAAGCCAAGGGGAGTGAGGCTACAAAATTGTTTTTATGCCTTCATTTTGGAATCAAGTAGTATTTACGCTCAAAGTCATGACTCCTCTTGTTCATGTGCTTTGTCTAGTGAATGGGGAAAGAAAAGCAACTATGAGTTATATATATGAAGCAACAGAGAAAGCCAAGGAAACAATAGTGAAGTCATTCAACAAGGATGAAAGTAAATACAATAATGTATTTACAATCATTTTTAATAGATGGGCATGTCAACTTGATCGCCGCTTGCATGTTGCTGGTCACTTTTTGAACCCAATGTTATTTTATTCCAACCCAGACATGGAATATGATTTGGAAGTTACAAATGGATTATATGATTGCATCAAAAGGTTGGTTCCAAGTAAAGACGTGCAACAAAAAAATTTAACTGACTTGCATATTTATAAGAGTGCAAATGGACTCTTTGGTGATGATTTTGCCCAAAAATCAAGGAAAACCACAACCTCAGGTAGACACGTAAACACTTTTTAAATTGCACTAAGATATAATGGTTATATTCTAAGTTATTTTTTTTGCTTGCATAACTCAAGGGTGGAAGAATTATGGTCATGCAACTCCCAACTTACAAAAGCTAGCAATCAAGATTTTAAGTTTGACATGTAGTTCATCGGGATGTGAGCGAAATTGGAGTGTTTTTTAGCAAGTAATAAGACATAACTCATTTCATTATTATCTTATTTGTAGAGTTTAGAAAGAAATTAATTCACATATTACTTATTCATAATGCATATTCATTCAAAGAAAAGGAATAGGCTGGACCACAAAATGTTGCATGATTTGGTTTACATAAAGTATAATGAACAACTTGCTCAAAGATATGATATTAGGGATGAAATAGACCCTATTCTATTGAATGACATTGATGAATGTAATGAGTGGTTAGTGGGAGAAGTTGATGATAATAATAATAATGAAGAGGGGGTAATGAGTTGGTTTTTGAGAATGATCCCACTCTTAATTGGGCAACTGTTTATGAAGCTTCAAGTATTGGAGAACCAATAGTTTATACAAGGAGACAAGCAATTAATAAAAGAAAGCAACCATCAAGTGGTGGTATTGTTATTGGATCTTCACATGCTTCTAAGAAAGGTCGAGGTTCAACTCCAACTCCATCACAAACTAAGAAGAGTAAAGAAAAGACTCAAAGTCAGGTTCAAAATGAATTGCATGATAGCTTTGATTCTGAGTTTGAAAGATTACTTAACTTTAACAAGAGTCTCTCAGAAGGGGAAGAGGAGGAGGGACATGCCCCATTAGATGATGACATTGAAGACAATTATGTTGGAATTGAAGAAGAATCTGATGATTAGAAAGAAACTCAATACATTTATTTTATGATTTGTTGTTATTTTTTGTTTTAAACATAATATCATTACTTTTTTCATTAAAATTATATGTGGTGGTATTATACGATTTTTACCATAATATTTCTACCATAACCCGTTATGACTTTTGTTATAACTTTATCAAGGTTTTTTGGGTTGCCGATATTTCCCCTTATCCAATATCAATAACACTAATTAGATGTAAGTCTTAGATGAGGTATGAAGAAGAGTCCATCTCATACAAATATTAGATGCTAGTCCATCTCATATTAAAACTTTGGACGCAAGATACAAAGATCATAGGAAGGCACACAAATGCTCTGGACATAAGATGCAAAGATTAGATGAAGTATTAGAAATGTTATGGAGGCAAGATGTAATTAAAGTTCTAGACACAAGCTAACAGGATTAGACACAATCTTATAAGGGTTAGACGAAGTTCCATCCTACTAGACTCAATCTTATAGAAGCATTGGACAAAATTCCATCAAATTAGTCGAATCAAAAGAACGACTAAATGTTAGCTAATAGATCAAGATATTTTTTAATTCAATAAACTACACATAGAACTTGGTATCATAAGACACATTTGTAAAAAAAAAATACAAAATCATCTAATCTTGAAAGAATTTTACTTACACTTCAATAAGAAGATTATGATAGATTTCCTCAACCATAAAAGATTTTATTATAAAAGTGGTGATGTCACAAGAGTAAAGTAGTTACAAAAAATAAAAGATTGTCTTTCATTCAACAACTTTCTTGATTGAGTTGGATTATATTTAGGGGTTTATATTTTGATGTGATTCTTGGAAATCTAAGAGAATCTTGATCGATTCAAAAGAGGTGTTGAAGAACTTAAAAATCTTTGAAGAATCAAATAAGATGACAAGCATGGACTTCCATAGTTGGTTTCAAGTTCACGACTTACCCAAATCCAAAGAAGAAACAAGAGCAAGTCTAAAAGGAAATAAAAAAAAAGGATTGAGCAAATAGTATGGAGGATATGCCACCTTTGATAGATTTTCAAAGGATAAATATAAAGAGGTTTCACAACTTGAAAAAGTTTTTTAAGATAAGAACCAATGAGTAAAATACGCTCAAGACTTTTAAGAATGTCTTACGAAAGATAATTTTATTCAATTTTCTGAAAATGTGTTTACAAGAGAGTTTTACTTTATTTAAAGGGAACAATTTCATTCAAGAAGAAAGAAAGATGATTACAAGTTTGTTCCGATCAATGCGAACACAACTATTGATGACATCTAGTGTGAACATAAGTATAATTAAGCTAATGATTACACTTATGTCTTTAATAATTCTATGTTTAACACTTAGTTTTTCAATCTTGATTATCCGTTGGGTTTTTCCTTGATTTTAGGATAGCACATGAGTGGTTCCTTGATTTAAGGAAAAACAAATGGACTCCTTGAAATAAAGAAGTGACATGTGAAGTAATTACATCCTTCATATGTGTTTGAAAATGATATGAAAGTTAGAACTCTTCATGTGTCATTTAACTAAATTCAATGTCCTTAAGACACTTAAATCGTGAAGTAGTTACAACCATCATACACATTTTGAAATGACATGTGAATGTAGTTACAATTATCACATGTGTTTCTAACTATCAACTAGCAAGTTTGTAAATTCTCTTACTTTTTTGTGTCTTCCAACTCTCTTAGTTTTCTCTTGTATATCTTCCTTGGAATTTTTTTCTTCATGATGTTTATTTTCCCTCTTTTCAATAGATTCCAAAATTAGAGGTAGTTTTTTGTGTAGACTTAGGTGGAGGTAATAAGATAATATGGAAAATACATTAGGTTCTTTTTTGTTAAGTTTTGAAATGATCGAACACATGTGTTAACTCTTAGATCATTTTGTATGATTTAAAGATTTGGCCAAACAAATTGACGTGCTAGGTAGGTTGGGATGTAAGGCCCCTTTTTATTCTGCTTCCTTTTAAGGGCTGCCCTACAGCAGTTGGCCTAAAGGCTGGCCCATAGGATAAAAGCCCTTCGTGTTGCCCTAATTTCACACTTCCATTCACCTTCAGAAACCAGCCGTCATCCCCCTTGCTCTCACAGGACGCTCTGCTAGAGTTTCTCCCCAAGCCTTCTCGAACTAGCACCGAACCAGTTCCTACTCCACGTAAGTGCCCATTTCTAGATCGTATGAGTTCCATTGCTTTTCCTTTGTATTTCACAGTTAGGGTTTTGTATTAATCCGCCCCCTTTGTCCCGTGTACCTTCTGTTTTCAACTCTTTAGTGCGTTCTAGGGCTACAGTGCTCGTTGTCGTGTCGTCAAGGCTTCTGTTGACCCTGTTTCCAGGTAGGGAAGCTAGAACCCACTCGTGTACTTCATTTTTTATTGTTGTTTTACTGTTGTACTGAGGTCTTTGACTGATTTGAGGTTCTGAGTGCTTGAAATGCGTTTGGTGTGTTGTTTTGGTTTGGTGGGTACGATTGTTGCAGGAGAACAGTGGCGAGACCTGTTACTCTCGCCCAAGCGAGCCAGTCTCGCCTAGGTGAGATGACAGGGATTCGCCTAGAACCATTTTTGCGCGAAAGGTCGCCCAAGCGACCAGCTCGACTTTTGAGCGAGCGAGTACCTCACCCAGGCGAGAGGGGTCTCGCTTAAGCGAGATCCCGTGTGTGCTCTTGTCCCTTTTTCGAGCCCTCACCTAGGCGAAGAGGGACTCGCTTGAGCGAGCACGTCTCGCCTGAGCGAGACCCTTCAGCCTGAGCGAGGGGTTGGGCGAGACAGTGCTGTGTTTGGTTGTGTGTTTACTCTTGGATGATGGGAATTGTTTGGGTATGATTGTTATGATGAGATACATGTACCTATGTATGGATATATGCCTAATGGATTGCTATGTATGCGTGACATGATTCATAAATGGTGAATGATGGGTATTGTGGGAACTTGGCATGTGAAATGAATGAGTGGATTGGAACTAAAGTAACATGGTAATGATATGAGATGAGGCCCTAGACTCATGGGGTGGTGATGACTAGTGGTATGGATTCAAAATGTGATACGTATGAGGAATTAATCCCAGGGGTTGGTATGAAATCGTATTGTTGATTTATGAATGTTGGTCCGTGTCAGCGTGTAATTCCTTGGGGTCTCTAGGTGAGACCTCCGGGGTTGCGCTTGAGTGGTCGGGATGTAATTCCATGGCCCCTATTAGTGGGTGCCCATGGTGGTGCCCCATCTGTATAACTAGGTAAGGATTCAAGATAAGGACTGCATCCTGACACTCTAAGGGGCTAGTTAGTCTCACTTAGAGCGGACTGACTCCTGTGGTGAGAGTAGCAGGAGGCCTGAAATTCATTAAGGGCTAACCTTGTGGTGAGGGAAATTGATTCAATGAAACACTTGTAACACATAGCTCGGGGGTGAGCAGAGGTATCCACCACAAGTGCAAGCGTCCGCTGAATCCGACCAAGTTATATATATATATATATCCGGATGAGTCGAGTCAAGTCGTAGTGTCTTGTTTGGAAGGTCGTAACATGCTTGTGTGATGTATGTATGCTGGACTGTGAAAGTGTATCTGAACCCATTGATGAAATGATTTTATGGTCTAACTTACCCTACTTTTGTTGTTGTGTGTTCTGTTGTGTGGTATTCTCTGTTGCGATGATCATCAACTTGTTGGTGTGAGCAGAGACGAGGAACACCCGTGGGCAACAGGGAGATGGTAATTCTGCTGCATAGTCCGCGTGGATTGGACTTTAGTTTCTGTTGGGCTTTTCATTAGGACTATGACCCATGTATTCGTTGTTCTTGGATTTATATACTTTTAGTCAAACCGTTATTCTATTACTGTTGGCATCTTGGTGTATCTAGTTTCGTAGGGGTGGTGTTAAGCACCCCAAAACTGCATTGTTATGCTATTTATGTGTGGCGTTTCTTTTAATTATGCATATCAATTAAATGGGACGTTACATGAGACAAAATGGATTGACAAGTTAAAAATTATAATTTTACTCATCTCATTTTGACACTCCTATAATCTTTAAGAGGAGAAGAGTGTTCTTAAACTAATTGTTAACATTTTTTTTCTTGAAGATTGACAAAAATCATAATTTTGTCGATATTTGACTAGAGAGGTTTGCACCGGGTCTTGATAAGTGTGTAATGTCAGAAACATGAATTTTACTTCATGCAGCCCCACCATTTCCTTGTGCAACCTAGTAAATTTAAAATGACCATCTTACCCTCTAAAAAGGTGGCTTTCGAAATATATATTTCGAAATTTGATTTTCATAATAGAATTTCTTGAATCAAATCTCCATAACGAATGAAATACATTTTGGAAAAAAAAAAGGAATAATATTTCTAAAAAAATCTTTTCAAAACCCTTAATAAGTTTTTCGAAACTTATTGAAATGTATTTCGGAAAAAAACTTTTTAGAATAACTAAAATACATTTCGAAATGAGTTTTGTTTTTGACATTTCTTTTCTTATTTTCAACCATGGTGATGGTACATTTAATAAGGTGATTTAGTTATTAAATAAAAGAGAAGGAACGGAAAGATCCTAAGTTCGATATCTCATGTTAACAGTCTGAAGAAATAAGATTAATTCAACTCTCCAGCTAATAAAAAAAATTAATGGTGATTCGAAATAAATTTATTCATGTTTCCAATTATTTAAATTTAAATACTTTTCAATTAATAAAAATGTGTACATAACTATCAAATATTTGAAGTTAAAGTTTTCATATTACACGAAAAAGAGATAAAGTTTCTTAATTTTTACATATTACACTCCAACATTCCTAAAAATTTTATGAAGGCCAAATGAATCAAAGACATATAAGAGTTCAATAAATATGTATATAGCGATGATAAAAGTGGAATTTTATTGCCTCACGGAAAGTATTGAAGATTTTGAGTTCTACTATTCGAATCATTTGAGCTGATGTTGAACAAATATTAAAAATTTCCAGTAATCTATTTTATTTACAAATTTTATTTAACTAAATTTAAAAACATGCATGCAAAGATGTTAGTTGAATATTTTTATTTGTAGAAAAAACTAATATCTATGGCGAAAAATATCTATAAGGACCAAGTACAAGTACCAAAAGTATTAAGTCAAGTCAATCCTTTTGCAATAATATATATAATAAGATGTTTCCCAGTAATTAAGCTGCTGATGTGAGAGCCTAGTTCATATCAATACATTGATGCGCAAGTAACAATAAATTACTAACAAATTTTGAACATCAAAGAAACTTCTGTATGCATAAATATGTCTCAAGGTTGAGTAAATCATAATCAAGCACATCTTCAAGAACATAAACAATTAAAAGTTTCTCTCTTTCCAAGGAACACACATATTTCTTGGCTTACACAAATGGGGTTTCTACATAATCTTCGAGAATTTTTCTCTGCTTGTGTCAAACCAAAGGAGAAACGTATTCCAAAGAAGGTTTTAACTTGTTTCACTTTACATACACATATCTTGCTGTTTTTTTTTTTTTTTTTTTCTCTTTTCTTCTCTCTAATGAAGAAACTGGTTTTGCTTATATAGACAGTTAATATCAGGGTGAAAATGGACTGTGAAGGTTGTGTTAGAAAGGTTAAACATGCAGTGGAGGAGTTGGAAGGTTAACATAATAAACCTCTCTTCATTTTTCTCTTTATTATTCTCTTCTCTGTTACCACTTTCACTGCCATATATGTTTCTTTTGCTAACTACGCTAGAAAAGGCTTTTAACTTTAACGACAATTTTAGAAAGTGTTGAATCCATTGTCATTAAAAGTCTGATATAAACCGTCGTTGAATCCAGCGCTGGTGTATTTCAGAAACTTTGTTTGTTCATCACTCTATGAATTCAACAACTTATAACTTTAACTTAATCAAGTATCTTTTGAGACAATATTTGATATAAGCAACTTTGTTACAAAATATCTTATACAAGAGATATTTTGAATATGCTATACAGTGTTTTTTTTTCTTCTTCATCAAACAATTATCAGGCACTGTCTCACTGTATTCATGAGTAGGCTAACAGAACATATAGATTCATTGTTTTTTTTTCTCTAAAAGAAATAATAAAAGGTACACCAGTACCAAAAGTACCAACAAAGATGTTGTATATACCCAAAAGTGAAAATATGGTAATAATCAACTTATTTTGAGAAAATGGTAATAAAACCATTAAGCAATCAATATTTTGAGATCAATAGTTTGGAAAAAACAAATTTCACTTCTTCCAACCCATTAAACTATAAATTTTGTCTATTGGAACTTTAGTTGTTCCTATATGATGAAGCTTAATTATTCTCTATAGATTTCAAGTCAAATACATTAATATAACTTACCAAGAGTTATAACATTCACTACTAATACAAGCACATGCAAGAACATTAAGTATAGGTTAGTAGTTAATACTAAGGTCAAAACCTGCTTTGTCATGAGAAGCATTCAAACTTAGTTATATAATAATTATTAGAGTGGCAGGTAGTTGCTTGACATAACTTTTATCATTTTTGTATGTATTTAAAAGTCAAACAATATGTTGATCTTTTTCTATGCAACTTCCCATATCGATAATTATCTGAGTTTTAGTTTATGGAAATATAGCCAAATTGAACCCAAAATCAATAAAAGATGTAACAATTAAAGAAGGATCAAATAACTAAAGTCATCTTTAGTAAAATCTATAATATTGAAAGTTGCATAACCAATCTAAGGCCAACATAACACTCTAATTTATAAACTTAAAACAACAGAGACAACCACAGAAGAAGAAAAACAGAAAAATAAAAAATTGATAGACACTTATTTTAATATTATAAAACATATTAAAAACTTTTATTATAATAATATTAATTTATTTTGAAGATTCAACCAAGAAACATTGCCAAAAATTCAACAAAAAAAAAAATCTAAAGTCTCCTTGTAAAAGAAGTTCTGTCTGATGGTATGCATGAAAATATATCATTTTGCTATTTATTATTATTCATAAAAAATAAATTGTTTCAGGAGTGGAATCGTTTGATGTGAACCAAAAGCTACAGAGGGTAACTGTGACAGGTTATGTGGATGCAGAAGAGGTTCTAGAAGAAGTGAGGAGCACAGGAAAGAGTGCAGACAATTGGCCATTTGTTCCCTACAATTTAGTGGCATTTCCTTATGTCAAAGGGGCATATGACGTCAAAGCACCCTCTGGTTTCGTCAGAAATGTCCCTGATGCAAATGGTGACCCTAAGTCCCCCGAGATGAAGCTTATGAGACTCTTTGACGATGAAAACCCAGACCATTGTTCTATCATGTAGACTAATTCTTCATCAAAATCCTATATTTAAAAATGGATTTTAAATTTAACCCAGTTTCACAAAAACTGGTTTATAATGTAAAATTTATACCCATTTATATATTGTAAATTAAATTTATCTTTGGTTGTTGTAAACTTCCTACCATCATATTGTGAATTACTTTCTTTTTCATTTTGTATATTTTCCTTGTGCTCCAAAGAGAGAAAAAAAAAACATGATTTCAAGCATCTACTTCTCTGGATCAAGATAATGTTTTTGCTTTGTTTTGTACAAAAGAAACCCTATCCTTAAGTACATTAATGAATTCGTAACTTTTAAAAGTAGTTTAAGAGCAAATTAAATGTTTCTCAACACTGCATGCAATAGACAAAGTGAGGATCGGAGTGTATCTAATGCAATATGCAATTGATAATAACTATTGTAATGGTTGGTTGAAATTAAAAGAGATGTGATTTAGTATGTAAAATATAACTTTAGATATGCTCTTCTTAAATTAGTTATATATTTATTTTAATTTGTGTGTTTATTTCTCAGTTTTTTAATGACTCACAATCATTATACACTGAGGTCATAGTCTACATCATGAATACATGACTATCAATTTTAATAAATTTTATAATAGCCTAGATTAGTTGACTAGTGCACTTTTTGGAGTATAGGTTTATAATAGCTTTTATAGATCAATTTTAAACGATTTATGATTATGTGTACATTTTATATAGTTTATGAAATAATTTACTAAAGTATATATATATATATATATATATATATATATATATATATATATATATATATATATATATATTAATTATAATTATTTCTTTAGATCATTGATTATGGTGGTAAATTAGAATTTTTGTAATTGTGTATCAATTGCAAGTTTTGTGTTTCGACCTGACCCAAGTCTGTTTGATTGTCCGACAACATCGTTAGGAATAACCACCACATTTTCGAGGTATTTTCCGTTTTGGAGCATGGAGCTGCCAATGTTCTGACCCGACCCAAGTCCATCAGGCAACATCGTTAGAAACTAAGCTTGACTTCGACTCTTAAGCAATATGGGACTTATTGGGTGTACCGGAACATGCCCCAGTCGAGGGCAAGGGAAGTTGTTGGTTCCTACAAACAACGCCAATGTTTTGACCCGACCCAAATCCGTCATCCCCCCAGTCGAGGGCTAGGGGAGTTGTCGGTTCCCACAAACAACGCCAATGTTTTGACATGACCCAAATCCGTCCAATAACATCGTTAGGAACAACGACCGCGTTCCCGGGGTATTGTCCCCTTTATTTATAGTAGTGTAAGATTCAATGCATTATTTCAAGCTCCTTATATCTTACATTTTCTTTTGTTTTTCTTTATTTATACTGTTAGGCAAGGAAGAAAGAGTGGAATAGACATTATATAAGGAAATTTAGAAATGAAAAGAGTTCTAATCGCACAACAAAATGTTCGCGTGTGGAGAAAAACCATGAGGGGGTGAGTTGGTTTAATTAATAAAATCTAATACTTAAAAATTTTTCTCAAAAATTTAACATTTCAATTAAAAGTCCTTTCTTCTATTTTAGTAATCATAATAAAATAAAGAGTAGGAAAGAGAAAATTGCACAAGGTATTTTATACTGGTTCAGATTAAAAGATCATACGTTCAGTTGTTAATTTCTCTAAGGGGGGAATAACTAAACAATAAAAATAAGCTGATATTACAAATATGAGTAATAGCAATTTAGGATAGAAAACACCTCTCTTGAAGCTATAAGAGGTGAAAGATATCTCCTTTGAAATCACAAGGGATGAACACCTCCTTTGCGTCCCAAATGATGAAGACACTTCTCTTGAATCACACAAAAAATGAAGAAACACCTTCCTTGAATCCACAAGGAATGAACACCTTCTCTTAATCATACATAGGATGAACAACTTCTCCTAACAACAACACTCAATCACACAAGAACCCATTTGGTGAAAGTTATCGCTCTACTCACACTATGTTTTCAAAGCCTTTCCACAAAGAGTTCTCAAGTACTCAAACTTATCTTACTTTTGTGCTAACAAAAGAAATTGGAGAGTCAAGTCACAATTGTCAGAGATAATTGATTATCACTTATGATAATTGATTATCACAAAGGCTTTTCTCGAAAATTATGTTTTACTAAGATAATCAATTATTACATGAGATAATAAATTATTCTAGTGAGTTTTGCAAATAAATAAAACTCTCTTAGTGTTCTACTGCTTGGGTTCTGTCTTTTGACTCTTGACCTACTAATTTAACTATTTTAAATAAGATACACATATTAAAAAACTTTTAACAACTAAACTCTTAAGTATTCAACATTTCTCCATGAATCATCATTAAGTCTTCTACACTCATCCATAAAGACATCATCATCAAAACTCTTTATTGAAGCAAGATGTTCATCTTCTTCTTTTGTCAACAATCTCCCCCTTTTTTATGATGATCAACATTTGTTAAGACTTGTGATATGTCTTGTTCTCAATCAACAACTTAAGAGAAAATAGTAGTTAATCCAAGAGAGAAATAAATAACTTTTCTCCCCCATTTTAAAACACAAGGTATTACAAGTGGGAGAAGGCTTAAACCCTAAGCCCTATCAAAACTTTTTGTCAACAAATGACTATACAATTACATTAGTGCAATTTTGACTATTTAACTCGCGTTATGGGCCTTAGTTATTAGGAAACCAAAGCATATAATGATGTGGCAGCCTTTTTGCAATTTCTGCTAGCTTTTCTGCCTTGGTTCCCTCAATACCTGAAGCAGAATATACCTTTCTGCCTCGGTTGCAATAGATACGCTGCAATAAAGGACATTTGACCTCAGTTAAAATTGAACCGAGGCAGAAAATCATTATTTTACCTTGGTTAAAATTGAACCGAGGCCAAAAATCACAAATTTATCTCGGTTAAAAATTGAACAATGCCATATACCAAATTAGGGATTCAAAACGCGAATGCACTATTCTTCGTCTTCCACAACGCAGCATTCACGTTTTCGCTCCTGTGATTGTGCCTCCTCCATCGACAACCATCGTCGTGCAGCCTCCATTTGCGTTGTTAGCCACCGTCGAGCCTCCATATAATGATGCGGTAGCCTTTTTGCAATTTTTGCTAGCATTTCTGCCTTGAGAGATCATTCAAGAAAAGATTTACGAAGATTGATGGTGGATTCAACCTTGATGGGTCAAGCTTGGATCTAGGAGTCAAGTGACAAATCTGCACAACTACTAGGTGTATTCGTTTCTTGATTCTTTCTTATTGTACTTCTGTTTATAGTTGATTCACTGTGTGAAGTGAATGTCTAGGTGCAATTGTGTGGATGCATTATTCCTAGGGGGAGTTCTTGATTTGTAGATTAAGCTCCTTAATCTTTAGGGTCTTGAATTATATAGATGCTCTTGTAATTCTTGTAATTCTATTGATTTAGTGGAATCCTCCTAAGTGGGTTACCTAGGAGAAGACTGGATGTAGATTCATATTGAATCAAACCAATATAAATTGTTGTGTTCTTTGTTTCTCTCTTCTTTTATGCCTTTCTCAATTGCTTTACATAGTCCATTAACACAGAATTGTAAAACTGGTTAATTGGGTTATAAAGATTAAAGAAACCTTCAAGATTCAATTAAAATAAGAGAAAGATTCAATAACTAGTTCAAATCCCTTTCTTGGTTGGGTTATATTAGAAAGATTTGTTTTAACACTGTCAGCCACCGTCGAGCCTCCTTCCACGTTGTTGCGGTCATTTGGGTTCCACAATAGCTGTTGGTTCATCCCATGCAACCACTAGTTCGCCCCACACAGCCACTACGCCAGTCTCCGTCACGCCACCATTTTATGCCGTCAACAACTCTTTGTTTTCCTAAAACAAAGCTTCTTTATTGTTTGTTAGTCTCTCACACCACCGTTTCTCCCATTCTAGCAAGCCATTAACGCGCTCCGCCACATTCCCCGTGCGTGTGGTGGTTAATTGAAATTCGAAAAATTACGTAATTCCCTTTTTTTTCGTGTTTTGTATAATTGATTTTGCAATTTGAGTTGTTGTTTTGCGTTTTATTAGGGTTTTGTTGGGATTTTCTTGGTTTCTATTTTTTTTCTCCTATTTTTGATTGTTTCTTGTGTTTTATGGTTATGTTCTTGTGTTCTTGGTTTTAAATGTATTTGGATTGTAGATGATGCTATGTTTCATAAAATGTATAGTTTTGTTTCTGTTATATTCTGGTCTGGTGTTCTGAAAAAATATACAGGTAAAAAAATGTGGGAACAACCAAAAACAAAAATTTTATTTAAAAATTTAACGGGACATACGGCCTTGGTTCTAACCGAGGCAGAAAGGGGGGCATATGGCCTCGGTTCTCATTACAACCGAGGCATAAATGTGAGTTTCTGCCTCGGGTAACACCTGAGGCCAAAAACTTACCCTTTTTTACCTCATCCTTATATGCTTCGATTCTGAAACCGAGACAAAATAACAAAAATAACCGTTGTCAAATACCCTTTCTGTACTGGTGTTAGTTATTTTAAGAGATAAACTTTTCAGGAAGTTTATAATAGTTTTTCTTTGGGAGGTGTGTAGGCATCATATTTCCTTTATAAATTTGGTTTTTACAACTAATAAGTGAATAAGTTAGTTTGTGAGTTTAACTTTTCTTATTTTCTCATCTTTGTTTCAAGGTGTTTAACAATTTGGTCTGACCTATAAGATTTGAAGAAGGAGGAAATATGGAAAATACAATGATTTCTTTGGAAAGATGTGTCAAGGAGCAAGGAAAAGTAATTGTAAAGATGAAGACAAATTTAGCTAATGTGAGAGATAGCTCACAAGACATGAAATAAATAAAAGAACTACTACAAGATCTCAAGAAAAGCAAGAAATTATCCAAAAGGAGAGAAAATTCAATTTATATTGAAGAAAAGGTGAAAGATGTGCATATGATATCAGATTAGATGAGGTAGGAGAAGAAGTGGAGTTGCCCACATGTGAAGTGAATAAACCCTAAGTTCAGATAATAAAGGCAACAAATTTTTTTTGAAGTTTGAAACATCAAAGGATCAACAAAAGTACACCTAACCTTCATTGACATGAAATAAAATGCAGTTCACTAGTTTAAAATCTAGCAACAAAAATCCAAAATCTAGCAACAAAAATCCTACAAAGATCTTGCAACAACTATACTAAGGGTAACGAGAGGCAATTCTTTCAATCTTTATTTGTGGAGTGGAAAATATAAAGAAGGTAAAGTTTGTAGTTTGAATATCAGCATAAAAGAACTTAATGCTCTAGAGCAAATTAAGTTGGATCTCAAGGGCTCGTAGAAAAAAAATGGTAGAGTATATTTGTCTGGCAGGAGAGTACTCTAGTAAAAGCATAAAGAAATGGTGATTTTTTTTTCTAGTGGATGAAATATCATTGGTTGATGATGGTGTGCTTGGAGACAGAATTGTTAGAAGTGTATAAGCCATGAGAGAAAGAAGAAAGGATGCGTACAAAAAACGCACAAGAAAAGTTTGGGTAAAAGCCAACTCAAGAGAGTTTGCTTGCTCCCTGATTTATTAGAACCTTTGTTCAATATATATAGTACAATGTCCCATCATATAGAGGGAAAAGTAAAAAATAAAATAAAAAAGAATATTTGATAATAATAAAAGAGAATCAAATATATGATATCTCTATCAATATAAATAAAAGTAGGAGATATATAATATCTTTATCACCCCTTCTCAAGGTGGGCATGAAGATTGTAAAGGCCCAACTTGGAAGTAGCAACCCGGAAAGTAGAAGGATGTAAGGACTTAGTAAACATATCAGCAAGTTGACTTCTAAAAGGAACATGGAGAAGGTGAATAAGACCATCAACAAGCTTTTGTCGAATAATGTGACAATCAAGTTCTATGTGCTTGGTTCTCTCATGAAAAGTGGGATTCTTGGCAATGTGAATAGCAGAATTGTTGTCATAAAAGGCAAGGGAGTGGGAACAGAAAAATGCAAATCTTGAAAAAGGTATTGAATCCATTGTAGTTCACATGCTAGGGATGCCAAGGCGCGATACTCAGCCTCAGAAGAAGACCGTGAAACAGTGGTTTGTTTCTTGGACTTCCAAGTAACCAAAGAGGTGCCTAAGAAAACACAATATCCAGAAACAGAGCGTTGAGTAGTGGCACATGTTGCCCAATCAAAATCAGAAAACGCCTGAATTTTAAAAGAGGTGTTGGATTTATACAAAAGGCCATATCCAAGAGCATTTTTCAAGTACTGAATGATCCGTAAAGCTTGCTTCATATGTGGTTCACGCGAAGAAGAAACAAACTGGCTAAGTTGTTGGACAGCAAAACTAATGTCAGGCCTGATATTAGTCAAGTAAAGTAATCGTCCAATTAGAAGCCGAAAGGAAGAAGGATATGGTAGAAGAGCTCCATCGTCGGCATGAAGCTTGATAGAAGGATCAGATGGTGTTGGAGTAGGTTTACATCCAAGCATCCATGTCTCAGAAATGAGGTCCAAACAGTATTCTCTTTGATTCAAAACTAATCCATCAAGAGAACGAGAAACTTCAAGACCCAAAAAATACTTGATAGGGCCAAGATCTTTAATATGAAATCTTGAATGAAGATGAGCTTTTACAACATTAATTTCAGCAATGCTATTGCCAGTGAGAACCACATCATCGACATAAACCAATAAAGCCGTAATATCATAGGCAAATTTCTTCACAAAGAGAGAGTGATCAGCAGAGCTTTGTGTGTAACTAAGAAGAAGTAGCTCTAAAGTTAATTTTTGATTCGAATTACGACTGGCTTGTTTCAAACCATAAAGAGACTTGTTAAGCTTACAAACAAGATTTGGCTGGGGAAGTGAAAGACCAGGTGGAGGCTTCATATAGATCTCTTCATGTAAGTTTCCATGGAGGAAAGCATTGTCAACATCCAATTGATGAATAAACCAATCACTAGTAGAGGCCAAGGCTAAAAGGATGCAGACAGTAGTAAGTTTAACAACAGGAGAGAAAGTTTCAAAATAATCAATCCCCTCGGTTTGAGTAAAACCCTTAGCCACCAATCGTGCTTTAAACCTATTGACTGTGCCATCTGGTTTATGTTTGAGTTTGTAAACCCATCGATAACCAATAGGCTTGATGTCAGAAGGAGGAGGAACTAAAGTCCAAGTCTGGTTTCTGTCAAGAGCATGTAACTCAGCATCCATAGCCTGTTTCCAGCAGTCATGTTGAACAACTTCTTTAAAGGAGAAAGGTTCGGCTTAGGCAGAAATATTATGACAAAAAGAAGAACAATTATCATAAGAAACAAAAGAATGCATTGGATAAGGTGTGGAAAAATTAGAGCATGAAGTGGAAGCAGCACCACAATAATATTGATCTAAGTATCGAGGCCTGTTTTTCACTCTATGAGATGTTCTAAGATCAAGATTAGTAACTTCAGCATTATCAGAAACAATACTAGTAACAGGGTCCGTAGTAAGGTCAGTGGCATGTGAAACAGGTAAAGCTGGAAAATCATACATGCTAATATCACAATTATGAGAATCATCAATTGAAGCAATAGAGTTATCAGAAGGCAAAGAGAATGAGTAAGGAA
>Ga0214545_1000758_pt1 | contig 55379 bp, 29 predicted proteins | sample CNSS4metaG_FD_160064 | JGI IMG/M metagenome (GOLD analysis project Ga0214545, IMG submission 160064) | Root nodule microbial communities from cowpea collected in UCLA plant growth center, Los Angeles, California, USA - CNSS4 | ecosystem: Host-associated > Plants > Roots > Nodule | place: USA... | reverse complement strand
TGACTTAACGGCAAGGGTAAACGTGAGACGTTTCAACAAAAAAGGGGACTATTTTGAGACTTTTAAAAATATGGGTACCATTTTGAGATTTTGACTCCAAAATGGGGACCAAAGGCATAATTAAACCAAAAGAAAAAAACCATCTTTTATAAATATTGGAAAAATTGTCCCAACATTATAATAACAAAATAAGTGGTTCAAGTGTCTAGCCAGTTTTCACAGCAAATTTAATTAATCAGAATATGAAAAGTAAAAGTATATAAGCAGATATTTAATGACTAAAATGTCATTTTTCTTGTTTATGTTTTTAAAAAATTCCATGTTTTAAAATTTTATTTTTGATTTTCTTAAAATTAAAAAAAGAGTCAATTTTATCTTTATTAGTTTATTCTTCCACTGATTTTATATTAGGGAAAATGATATTTTAACCCACTTTTTTTGACCCACTTTTAACCCATTGTTTTAATCACCATTAGATCATCTTTTTTTTATTCTTTTTAGTGATGTGATGTGATGATCTAATGGTGATTGATAGTGTGGTTAACGTTTTTATATTTTAAAATAACTAATCTAATATAATGACATTTAAAATTCCAAAAATATTTTAAACTAATTATACTATTTAAGGGGGAAATGGAGCAAAAACTTTTTAGAAGGGATTATATTATGGAATTAAATACATAAATGTTTTTTTTAGTTTTTATATTTAACCAAGTGCGTATTTTATTCTGCATTAAATTGATATAAAATTAATTAAAATTTTGATTTTTTAACATAGAATTAGTATGTATTTAATTTTTAAAATCAATTAAAAGATAAAAAAATCATATTGAATAGAATACATTAATTCTTATTTTGTTTTGTAAAATTGATTATTGCTGAATCAAACACATCCTAGATTTACCCATAAACTTTTTCTATGCCATAATGATATTGTGATGAGACACTAATTCTGTGATATCCTTATCACTCAATATGTTTAACTAAAGATTACAATAAAAATAGTATATTTATTAAACAAAATAAAATAGTATTTTATTTATACAATAAGAGAAATTTTAATTTTTTGTTTAATTTGAAAAAGGATTAATTTGTAGATGTTTAAAATAGTTATGAACTAAAATCATCACAAACAAATAACTAATTGATCTTCATCTGGCATGAGATTCATTTGATTTTTACAGAGAGAATAGACATTTAAATTTGTTTGCTTGAGAAGTTTTAAATTTTTTATAATAAATAAATGTCATTCATACATATTTTAGATTTTTTTTACGATTATGAAGTTTTTTTTAAACTATTTTCCCATAAAGAATTTCATATGCATAGTTCAATTTCGACATTAATTTATGTTCAACTTGACTTATATCTTTTGAGATTTCGTTACATTTCTCTTTATGTTTATTCTATTTACCCTAACATTAACTCTCTTGGTTTGCTTTAAAAAAAATATTAAATTGTTTAAAAGTGAAGTTGATTATTACATAAATGCAATCACTAACAATGGTTTTGCTCGTATTTTTTTTTTTTTCAAATGGGCTTTTCCAATATAGATTTTGAGTGGAAAACTCAAGGAATGAAATTAAAGATGCACTGCTCACTTTTCATATTAGTATTTGTATTGTTGATTTGTCTATAATATAATTAATTTTATAGCAAAATCCTAATATTAACTATATTAATCATTTTATTTCAAATAAATTATATAAACATTTGTATTTATAAGAGAAAAATAAATATATTTATTGAGAATGAAATTATTTTAACAAATATAATCAATAAGTCATATACTTGTTATTATTCTTAATTTATAGAATTAAACAAATATTTATAAACCATGATTAAGATATCAAATCTTCAACATCAATTATTTGGAAATATAAAATTTAATATATGTATTTGAGATAAAACCTTAAATCTCTTCTTAATAGCATTGAAATAGAGTTACACAAGAACACAATTTAAAAGAAGAAAATGGGACAAAAATTGCATTAACCTGCATCCTTTTATTGAAAAATGGTTGTTTATGGACTATAATATGATAATTTTACAAATAAATAGGCCCTTCATTCAAGTGGCTGATACAAAAATAATCTTATTCATCCATTAAAAAAGGAAAAAAATGCTAAAAGCAAAAAATAGCAAAAAAAAATAAATATGCAGAAAGATTAAAAATCAAAATTTGGAACATAAATAGCCATTTGGAGAAATTTTCATTAGATTCATTTGTTAGCCCCAGCTGCATCTTTGGCAGCATCAGCAGCACCTTGTGCCCTTGCCTGCATCTGTTGGCCAGCCTACACACCATAACACAGTTTCATCAAAACCCTCCATAGTTTAGAGTTTATTATATATAATCTAACACCATGTTTATAAAATCTCTTTCCTTCTTAGTTGTTTCAATAAGAAAATAATCTATTTATGGAACAAGTTTTATTGCACTCACATAAAGGTTATCTCAAACTTGCTTTTCATCATCCTTATTTTTAAATAAAGTGTGATTTTCTATGTCAATATAGAAATTGACTTTTATCACAAACATAACAAACTTTTCTATGTCCCAAGTGGACTTTTTATGGCAAATCCAAAATTGACATAGAATGTGGACTTTTTATGGCACAATTCCTAATATGACATAAAACTTTTCTATGTCGATTGTATATATGATGAGTTCTAAACAAACAAATAAAGCATTTTCTAATAGGTATAAAAATGTCTTTGTTACAATTGTGACTGATTCTGATTATACTATGTTTTAAACTATCAACAAAACTAAATTGATCAACCAAATGTTCTAACCTCTTGGCAGGATTCTTTGGCAGATTGAGCAGCATTGCTTGCGCTGTCCATCATGTTACTTGCCTTCTCCTAAATCATCAACAACATTAATCCTTTTTATGCCACTATAATTGAGAATGTTGTTCAAAAATTTAAGGAAATGAATATATTGAACACATGGGACATGATACAAGTGCTAAACTCACCTTAGCTTGACCCACAGCTTGACCAGCTTGATGGCTCATGTCCTGGGATTTGTCCATTTTTGAATTTCCTTGTTTTGAATATTGAACTTGAAAAAGCAGAAGATAATTGAACAAACACTTCTTAATATGAGATGTTATTCATAATTGCGGGGTGCAATATATATAGTGGCTCAAAGTAACACATGTAATGACATGCACCATTATGTGAGCGAAATTTGGGCTTAAGAATAGGCACCTACGCTTCATTTGCTTTCTAAAATTGTCAACTAAACCAATAGTAGAGAAAAAAGAAAAACAAAATCCATCAGAATGGATCCATTGTGTTAAAAATAGGAAGTGCATGACTATTGAATATGCAAAGGTACATGAACATAATTCTTAGTTAGTTTTAAGAGAGTCTTTACAACTTTGATAAAATGTGAAAGTTTATAACCCCGTTAATTGAAGATTAATGGAAGTAATATTTTTTTCTTGTCCTAAATTTTTGTTTGTATGTATTATTTTTTTTTGAGTAACATCATTATTGTTCTAAGTTATCATAAGCACATGGATGTAACATTAATAATATGATTGTTGTTCTGATTTAAAAAATTATAATTTATGATTGTTTTTATAACATTTTTGTTCCTGTAGTTTAATAATATACATTCTTCTCATTATTATTTTTTTATTGTATATAAACATAATTGATCATTTTTCAACAAAATTACCAACATAAAATTAATTGGATTATCATTGATTGTAATAATAATAATAATAATATAAATAAATAAAATTATCGCAACAATCTAATTATCGCGATAATCTAATTTCAAACAAAAGTTCCCAAAGTTTGAACTTCATATTAGACTTAAAAAAAAGAACTCATTTTTTCTTGAACCAACAAACAACAATAGAACATATTTCGTTATATAACAACTATTGACGAATAAAAATAGACATAAAGATGAACAAAAAATTATTGTGGACAAAACAAAAACACACACTTTGATCCGGGAATGATCAAATTTTCATTCCTTTTAGTTTTTCATGGGTTCAGAAAATTATAGTAAAAATGGGTTAGCCAAATGAGAATCACCTTCAACTTGAATTATTGACGAAGAGTGTTCCAATCGAATTTGGATTTATTGTTTGGTTTTTCTATTATTTCGCCGCTATGCTTTTAAAATATAATTATGAACATTGATTTTGATGTTTTAATATATATTAAAAAACATTTTAAAAGTATCAACATAAGAAAACTCAGTAAAAAATTATGTATCAGTTTCAACTAGTACATGCTTATAAGAATAACTTTTAACCCTTGTTAAAGGCTTTGACTTTAATGCAAGAGCTTTGATACATAAGTTTACAATACAAATACAAGAGCTGCAAGATGAGTTTGAAAGATAGAAGGATCATATCTAACCTATGAACTATTGTTTGAATCCTTTAGAACAGATGAAAAATCCCCTATTCCAGTGCTCTTCACTTCTTCAATCTCATCATCCAAAACCAATGCTCGCAAAATTTCATCTATTTGCTGTGCTGTGATTTCTACCGTGAAGACACCAGTATTATGATGAATTGAAAAAGGGTTAAATATGTTTTTAGTCCCTCAATTTAAACGAAATCTGGAATTAGTCCCTCATCAAAACTTTCGACCAATTTAGTCTTTCATCTTTAAAAACGTGTGAATTTAATCCTTTTAACAAAATTTTGTTAAGTTTATCTAACGTTTGAAGCGCATTTCATGATAGTATTTGAGTTATTTACACCGTTTGATACATTTTTGCTTCGATGTTAACTCAAATACTATCATGAAATGCGCTTCAAACGTCAGATAAATTTAACAAAATTTTGTTAAAAGGACTAAATTCACACATTTTTAAAGATGAATGACTAAATTGGTCGAAAGTTTTGATGAGAGACTAATTCCAGATTTCGTTTAAACTTGAGGGACCAAAAACATATTTAACCATTGAAAAATGAATGTTTCTCTACTATAACTTTCAAGCTATAACATGAACACCTTGTATTGTGAATGAAATAGTACAATTCCAATTATAATTCATATATAGGATTACATGAAGAAAAAAATACCAAGTCCAAGTCCAGTTAAGAGTTGATAGTTCAGTGGTTCAATTGAGGATAAAAAAGGAGTTCAGTGATTGAGGGTATTAGGCAGCATAATCGATTCTTTCCTATATTTTAATATATTTTAATAAGTATCAGTCGAGAATCAAAGTATAAGTCTAAATTTTACATTTAATAAAAATGAGAAAGCTGAACATTATATAAAATTGAAAAAATTTACCGTTTTGAGATTTTGGATTCAGAGTAATATCAATCCCTTACATGTGAATTAGACTTATTTCTTACATACTTGGATGAACAAGTTACTACTCCACTTCGATGAAAAATGAGAATGTAGAAAAGGAATCTAATTTTGTATGTTTATTATTCACCCCAAAACTTTTGTTTTCTTAGTGCTTTGGTATTTATTAAAAAAAAAATTAATGATTAGTTTTATATATTTTTATGATTGTGTTGTACTGCATGTTAACAATTTATCTCTACTAAATACAACAGTTTATTTAAATTCATAGTTTTTAAAATTTTGTAATCAAATTCTTAAAAATTAATACTTCTAAAACAGTGCTCGTTTAATAAATTTCTGAAGTGATAAACTATTGTATCATTTCCATCCATCCATGTCCGTCTTTCTTTCTCTTAATCTTGTCTTCCTCGTTAAAAGTTTCAATACGAGAAGAATAAAATTAATTTTATTTAAAATTTACATAAAGTTTGACAATAAAATAATAACAAGTGAATATTATTTTCACTAATAAATTATTATTTTTTGTTAAATACACGTTATATAACCTAAAATATACAATTTGATTGAAAAAAATTATGATATTTTTTATATTTTATATGCAATTTTTATCCATAGAGGAAGTGCTCCTTGGAGATGTAACACACAAGTTTTCCCCAACGAGGAACACATATACACTTTATTTTTTTTATTTCTAATTAATGAAAAACATTAAAAATAATATGTAAAAATGCAGAAAAATTTAAATTAATAACAAATAATAGTCAAATTAGTGTAATAAATATTAATATATTTTGTTTTTAATATAATTACAAAATCACACTTTAAACATAACAACTTTAACTATATTAGTTTAATTTAAATTCCATTAACAATAATATATTAATAATTAATATAATTGAGCATATAATTAATTTTTAATAATTATATATATATATATATATATATATATATATATTTAAAATAACATTAATATGTAATTTAAATTTACAAAATAATTAAATATTAACAATAATTACTAAAAAGTAAACACATATTTCAAATAAAACTAATAAAATTAAAATTCATTTTAAATTTATAATTATTTTATTATATTAAAAATAATATATGTATAGTTATTTTAATATTTGCCTAATTAAAAAAGTAATAAAATGTTATATTGGAAAATAATAATTTATCCAGAAATCTGAAATATCTTAAAGTTGGTTACATACAGTAATAACTTACTTGTTAATTATAAGTGAATTAAAGAGAACATAAGTTAACTTAGTATTAATGGTAGGAAATAAACAAAAATAAAAATAGGTTTTATAAGTAGTTTTTTTATCCATTATTTTTAACAAAAATACTCTTGGAAGTACGCTATGAATTAATATTTCAATTTTTGTCATGAATAAAAAAGCCTTTTCCTTTTACATCTCACTAGCGAAAACACAGGCGCTGTCGCGCCTGTGTGTTCGCTTTTTTTTATGTATTTATACGTATAATATTAAGAATAATCGATTACAATTTATGATGGGTACAAGTAGATTGGTTGAAAAAGAAAACAGTAAATTACTAAGTCGTAAAATTATATATGAACTAATATTTAATACATTTGATCAAGATTTGAAGTTAATGAGTTATATGTGATGGAGTCAATGGTAGTTGTTTATAAATATACAAACTATTTTAATAGGTGTCTATAAATATACATTCACTAAAAGAATGAAATATATATTTCATACATACATGATGCAGAAAAAAATAGTAAATGAATGTATCATATATTGACATCTTTAAACATTTCTTTAATTGGGAGGCCAAATAAAGATTGATGTCTAGGTTGTGTTTCAGCTTCCCATTGTAAAAAAAGTAAATATTATTGTTAATATATATGCAAATAACAGAAATATTATGTAGCAAATATAATGATAGTATATTAAGATTTTTCATCTACTTCTAAAATTATAATATTTTCTAATATTATGTAAGATCCTTTCAAGAATTCTTATATATAAAATATTAAAAGTCAAACTACGAAAATTTAATTATAAAAGTCTCATAAAAAATTTATAAGTGATAGTAGTTTTAAAAATCATTTATTACATTTCTTTAATTTTCACTTTATTTCTTATCTATTCTCACTTATTTATTTTATTTTCAATTACTTTGTTTCTGTAATATCAAAATGCCCCGTTATAAGCAGTATTAATTAACGTAAAGAAGAGAATGAAATAAGATTAATTGATGAATCTTTTTCTATTCTGGTCTTACCTTTGACTATGTTTAAGAAAAGTAAACGTATTAACTTTCAACTATTTCTTCAACTCCTTTTTTTTTCATTTAAAAAAATATTTTTATTTGAGCAAAAAATAAAAAATAGACAATTATATATATTTAATTATTAAAATAATACAATTTTTACAATTTTCTATTATTTAGCACCACTAGTATATTGGAGAAGGAGGCATCGAGACGGTGCGTATTGAAAAAGCATAGAAAAACTTTGAATTTCCTTAATTCGGTTCAGTTCCATAAGACTTTCACTGTCAGATCTTCGTCTCTGTCTTCTTTCTTCAATTCATCTACCAAACGCGTTTCTCTTGTTGACTCTGCCCCCCTTTACTCTCTATTCAGGTTCATTCTTCTTTTCCCCAAAGATTTTTCATTATCAATTTTTTTGCATTTCAATCATAGATCACTCACTTCCTCTCTGCGCCTTTGTTTGCTGTAAAGCTTAGAAATTTGCAATCTGTCATACCTCTTTGCTATTGGGTTGTCCCTGATTTGTGCTATCCCTAATATCTCCACACTAACTTTTCTTCTTCTCTTTATTTGGGCTTCTTCAACCCTAAGCTATCATAAAAACAAAAACGAACCGTTCCTCTTGTGCTCATTTTATTGCTCATGATTACTTAACCTGCTGCTGATTTAAATCCCTTTTATTTTTTAAACCGGTATTACTAATCCCCATTTTCTATGTCTTATTTTTGTTTGTGCATTTTACTTAAGTAACTTGAAGTTCATGTTGTTCTTTCTTAAACCCCCACCGACCATCGTGTTAATAAAATTGTTATTTTTATGTTTAATCACGTTTCAAACATCGCTATTTATCTGTTTGATGCTAGCTAGGGAGGGACAGGGTTTACGGTATCAACATGATTTAGCAGACTGTCATCTTTACATCTGAACTGCTGGAATGGATCTTGGCCTCACTTTGGCTTGTTATGTTTTAGTTGGATGATTTATTCATGTCATGAGATGCTATTTTTTTTTTTTTTTACTTATTTGATTTAGTGCATCAAGGTTATTATATATCTCGTACTTTTTAGGCGACTCTGGTTATGTGGCTGGGTTTAACTTCAATCCCCACATTCTCATTTTCTCCTTTCACCTTAGGTCCAATCATGGTTTTAAATTGCGGTTGTGATTGCAGTTCTGCGAAATTGTGGCCGATGTAACCACAATTGCAGTTGGAGAGTATAAAAATATTGATGTGGCTATATAGCAGTTGTGGACTTTTTGTTTTTTAAATCTCCATAGAACATAGAAAAAAATTATTTCTGGGTTCTGATTGATTGTATACTGTTTTATGTGCAGTAAGGATGTATAATAATGTTGGGATGCCACCGGGGGCACCTCAACTGCATCCTCAACCTCCAACGAGCTCACAACCTAATTTGTTGGGGAATGCATTTAATGCTGCTGGATCAGGACTCATTCGAGGTGGATTGGGTGCATATGGAGAAAAGATATTTGGATCGAGTTCTGAGTATGTTCAAAGCAATGTATGTATCGTTCTGTCATTCTTTTTATTGAGTCATTTAATTTGACATGCTAATTCATTGTTGACAAAATTTTATCTGATCTTTTGTTTCTCTCTCCTTTTAGCTTTTTGTATGTTTAGTTTCTTTCTTGTTTTGCATTTCTTCCTTGCATCTATGTTGTGTGTGGAAAACTGCTTTTTCTTAGAAAACATAGATACCTTTTGAATGCCGTGTTTCTAAGCTATTTGGTATATCATTTGAACAATGCTTATCGGCTGATCAGAGACGATGCTTACCTGTTGATGATAAAAGACAATTATACCATACAACTTAGCATCTTAATATTTGGCATTTACTTTTAATCCGTTTATAGTAAATTTAAATGTTGTGCATTATTGCAATTCACTTTTGAATCTATTTCATATATGGCAAATGCTCTCACTTCAATAATGCTTACATTTCAATTAAGTCAGGTTCTTTTGATTTCGGAGAAAAAACCAATGCAGCTGAGATAATTTTTAGTATCTTTAGTTGGATTGTTAACTTAATTATAGATATTATATGGAGTTGTGAATTCAAAGTATTTTTTTTTTGTAAATATTTTTATCTGTTCAACTACAGATAAGCCGGTATTTCTCTGATCCCCAATACTACTTTCAAGTGAATGATCACTATGTTAAGAACAAATTAAAGGTTATCCTGTTCCCATTCCTGCACCGGGTAAGCAGCAATAGTGTCACCCTTTTTCAAATTTTTCTAGTTGTATTTTCATTTCATTATCTTATTCTATCTTCTCCCTTGCCCTTGTCTCTTTTTCTTGCGTTCAGGGTCATTGGACTAGAATTACTGAACCCGTGGGAGGTAGGCTCTCCTATAAACCACCAATGTATGACATAAATGCTCCTGACTTGTACATTCCATTAATGGCATTTGGTACCTATGTTGTTCTTGCCGGCATCTCGCTTGGTTTACATGGAAAGTAAGTATGATATCTCCTTAATCTTAATTGCTGAAATGATCAGATGTATTTTCCTCAAACTCAAATTTAGACTTGACCTTATTTTTACCCTTATATATACTATGTCGCCGTTATTTAAAAACGATTTGTGCTTGTTTGTGGTGGTGCCAAGGGAAATACAAAATGGTTATTTACCTTGTGCAATAAAAAAAGGATACTGTATATTATCAGAGTTGAACATTGGCACGTCCCTTTTTGACTGGGTGTAATGATGAGTCTATTTTCTTAAAGAAATTCAAGTCCAAGAGGAGTTATCTTTATTCTTGTGTTCCAAACTAAAACATATAAAATGTGATTAGAAATCAGACAAGTAATGATCTTCTATGATATGAAGATTACTGATTTCATTTTCTTGATTGTTATTTTAATAACTCCGTGGACGGATTTTGAAAAGTTTCACTAAGAATTTAGTTTGGTTTATAGTGCTGAGTTTGTTCCATCTCCACATGCTTTCTAGTTTGACATTGTTTTTTAAACATGTTGTATTTGTTGTGGGCAGGTTCAGTCCTGAAGCTTTGAACTGGTTATTTATCAAGGGATTGGTTGGTTGGTTTATGCAAACTGGACTGCTTAAAGTTGCTTTACTTTCATTGGGCACTGGGGAAGCACCTCTATTGGACATTATAGCGTATGCTGGGTACACTTTTACGGGCTTATGTTTGGCTGTTTGTGGAAGAATGATATGGAGTTACTCCTACTACTTTCTGATGCTGTCAACCTGCTTATGCATGGCAGTGTTCTTGGTTAAAACAATGAAGAGAGTCCTTTTCGCTGAAGCCAGGAGTTATGATTCAACCAAGCACCACTATCTCTTGCTCTTCATTGCTTTGGCTCAGTTCCCATTATTCACATGGCTTGGAAACATTACTGTAAATTGGGTAATATAGTGATAGCATTTACACTGTTCTTAGGAGTTAGAAGTTCCTGGTAATTTTTTTGGTTAACTTCGAAGAATTGTAATACAAGGTTTTTTTCTCTCTTTTTTGGATTTCAAAGATGCGAAATTATAGGTGTTCTCCTTCTTCAGATGTATTATATGATTTTTAGTACTTTTGAGGTTACTCTCTTCATAATGGTTCTCAGTCTCAGGTTCATGTGTTGTGGTGTTTGGTATGTAGCCTTGGTATCAGTATCTACCGTTTCACAGAACACTATTTTTTATCTCTATTCTAATAGTGCAAGATCTGTGAGAGTTGAAAATGTTGTCTGTATATTATGGTGGATTACATGATTTTTTTCTGTTGCAGTACCTGTTTCTTTGAAATGGATTCAATGGAATTTGTGGATTGCAGACGCAAGAGAAGGAAGGGGTAAGACAATTTTGGCTATTGCTTCCTACGTCCTTACAAGTTTCTACGTACATCTTATCATTCTCGAAATCTATTTTCCGAACACAATAAACAATTCGAAATAATTAATAACACCATATATCATTTGTTGATAAAAGCAATTTTGAAATAATTTTTTGGTTAAGACTATTGTCATCTATAATTATATAAAAACGTAATTTCTTCTGTCCTTAATATTATTTTATTTTACTTTTTACAATATAATTATTTAATATTATTCTTATTTTATTTTTTACGGTGCAATTATTTATTAACTTTTTAAAATTAATAATTATTTTGACTTATTAATTATTAATCTTATTTATTATTATTTACAGTATAATTATTTATTAACTATTAGTAGTTATTTTGACTTGTGCTTTCTATAGAACTGTCCCAACACTTATTTTATGTTTTTTTCCTCCCTTCATGATCAGTTATTTGATCTTTCAATTAAGAATTAAATAATGCACTATTATGAGTATGGTATTTAATGGACAATATATATTACACTTTACTCATAATCAAATTACAATATAAAAAACACAGAAAATTACTTATTTTTAAATTTTATATAAATTAATTTTAAAGTAAACTTCTACTTAAGAAATATCAATGGAAAATATTTTAATAATAAAAGTATCAAAAAGTTAATTTACAAGTTAAATAATTTTAATTTTCAAATTGTGATTTAGTGTTGTCAAACAGTTTTTTGAACCATACATTATTACATATTAAATACTTTTTTGGTCCTCATTTTCGTAGTGTTTGTTGCGGATGGTCCTCATTTTAACAAAATGTTTAAAATGGTCATCATTGTTACCAAATGTTTAAAATGGTCCTCATTTTTATCGAATGTTTAAACTGGTCCTCATTTTTGCAATTTGTGTTTTATTTAGTCCTTTTCTGTAACGATTGCCTCCACGATTACAACCAGAGGTAAAGGAAGAAGATTGAGACCGTAACATATCTATATAATGGGATTGCAGGAAGAAGAAGATTGCAGCAACACCAATTAGGAATGGAGGAACAAGATTGTCAAAACTCACAAACTGTCCAAACATTCCTTACCAAAACCCTAACTCACTTATTTATGTCTAAATATCTAATTACCCACACCTATATAGTACACGTAACACACCCTAATACAAACCGTGTCACCTGTACAATGCTCTGTTAATGATTTAAACGACGTTACAGAAAAGGACCAAATAAAATACGAATTGCGAAAATGAGGACAATTTTAAACATTCGGTAAAAATGATGATCATTTTAAACATTCTGTCAAAATGAGAATCATCCGCAACAAACACTATGAAAATGAGGACTAAAAAGGTATTTAAGCCATAATTTAATCTTTAGACAGCATAGCTTCAATCTTTAATTTACTTTCTTCTTGAGTGAACTTATCTCTTTCATACTAAAAGAATATTAAAATTAGCATTCAATTTAAATTTAATGAATAAATTTATATGATTGAAATAAATAAGGATAGTTGGCTAATTCTTTATATTAAAATCATATTAAACTACACTTTTTTATATTGATAATATGTATACAAAATATTAATAATATACATTTTAATTCAAAATTTATTTAGCTAAATTTTAAAAAATAAAATCCCTCTTAATTTTTTGTTTACATTTTTAAAATAAAAATATTTGGACGGCAGTAAAAATATATCATATTAAACTTAATTTGAAAAAAAAAAGTATTTTGTTTTTCCCCTAATTGGAAAAAGAAAAAAAAGGAGTAAAGTATTGTAACAAGTGAAAAAAGGAATAATTTACAATGAAAAGACTGAAAATGATGATGCTCCAAATATGTAAAATGATGAAACACCATTATTGTTTTCTGATAGTAGTATGAATGAATTATTAATTATCATTAAAAGAAAGTGTGTGTATTTATAATTAAGTTAAAATTAGTAATAAATTGAAGAGATGTGTACACGTGTCGAGTGATAAGAAAGAAGAGATAACATGAGTAGATTAAGATTGGTGCAAGGTGGATCTGTGTCAGCACCGAATGTGTCTGAAATTTGAGAGGGTTTGGTTCCTAAAGATGCGGTCACTTCAGAGGACTAAGAAAAACACAAAACACAAACGTGTTAGAAAAATAACGGAAAAAAGACCTATTAGGAAGGGAGCAAGGGAAAGACGACGTTGCATGGTGAGAGCTATAAAAGGAAGAGAAAGAAGAGCATTATGCAGAAGTAGCATTTTGCATCCTCACAGCGTTTTTAGGTCCCAAAGAAAGAAAGAGAGAGAGAGAGAGGAAACACACCCAGGGAGGAACAACACCATCATCGCCAACCCCAACACCAACACCAACCCCACCAACACCGGCTAACGTTGTTCGTTACATGGCCACTCGTGTTATCCCACCAAGAATCCTAAGGAATCTCCGATACAACACAGCCACAAAACCACTCAAATCCTCACACGCTCCTCTCTCCCCGACTCTCTCTCCTTCTCCCTGCCTCCCACCCCCGACCTCCGCCGTGCTCCGTCCAGCCGCCACCGCTGATCTTAACTTACACGACGTCGAGAAGCTCTTCTGCCACGTCCGCACCCCCTCGCTCCTCCGTTCCGCCACCGTCCTCCACGCAACCGCTGTCGGACCCTTTGTCGACTTTGGAACCTGGCTCATGCAATCCAACCTCCTGCAAGTGCCTGGTCTTCGTGAACTCATCCTCGCCTCCGTCCGCTCCACCTTTTACGACCACTTCTGCGCCGGTGAAGACGCCCCCACCGCCGCTTACAAGATCCGTGCCCTCAACCACGCCGGCCTCCGTGGCATGCTCGTTTACGGCGTCGAGGACGCCCACGACAATGACGCCTGTGACCGTAACTACAGAGCGTTTCTCCACACCATCGACGTTAGCCGATCTCTTCCCCCTTCTTCGGTAACCCCTTCTTCATTTTTCTCATCCTTCATTCATTCATTCAAAATGATTTTTTGCAAGACCAAAAATTTATACAAATCAGAACCAAAACATCGTATGTATATGATCTTCTACCATTTTTGATACATTTAACACCTGACACGGTCTTTAGCTTTTTATGCTGAAGATTATTGTCACGTGTGACGTTGAGATCATAAGTATGTTTTGGTGACTGATCGTATAGAAAGCACACCATTTTCGTTACACCAATTTCATGCAATTCACAGATTGTGTAAAATTGGGAGGAACGAAATTTCGGTGTGCGTGTGTATAAGAACAATGTTTTTTCTTCTGTTTTTTGTTTGTTCTTGGGTTTTTGCATGTAACAGATCGGCAACGAATGGTGCGATCTGGGAGTGACTGCCACATGTATGATAAATGGCATTGTTGAAATGAGAATCGAAACGGTGGCTTGATTGGGATCCCGCCCACCTTTGCACTGGAACAAAATCTAGTACTACTACTGTTAGATTATGATGTTGTTGGAGAGGGACAAGATTGGTGATTTCTCTTGGGTGACGGTTGCGCGGTGCTTGAAATGGAGTGTTGGTTGTTCTCCAACAACAGCTACTGTCTAGAACCATCGTGATTTCCTTGTCAATTTCCTTTTGGTACCACAGTAGTCCACGAAAATCCTGTGGCTGCTTGTGCTTTTTCCTTTCTTTTCACGTGCAGAGTGGTGTGTTTTAGATGGAGGTATGATGATGATTGCAATGGTTACGAAATGAATTTTTTTGATGTGACAGGTGAGCTTTATGATCGTGAAAATCACCGCAATATGTCCAATGAGTCTTCTGGAAAGAATGAGCGACTTGCTGAGATGGCAGCACAAGGATCCTTCTTTCAGCTTGCCATGGAAGCAAGATTGCTTCCCCATTTTCTCCGAGTCAAGCCCTCTGTACCACACAAGGAACAGGCCAGAGTCTCTCACCCGAGAGGAAGAGAAGGACCTTGAACTTGCCATTCAGAGATTTCATGACCTTTGTCAAAAGTGTACACAAGCAAACATTCCTTTACTGGTTGATGCTGAACACACTGCTGTTCAACCTGCTATTGACTACTTCACCTACTCCTCTGCCATCTTGAACAACAAAGATGATAACGCCATTGTATATGGCACCATTCAGACCTACCTGAAGGATGCCAAAGAGAGGTTGCTGCTCACAGTAACGGCTGCAGAGAAGATGGGAATCCCAATGGGGTTCAAATTAGTGAGGGGTGCTTATATGTCAACCGAAGCAAAATTGGCTGAGTCTTTAGGATATCGTTCCCCAATTCACGACACCATCGATGACACACACAAGTGCTTCAATGAATGCTCATCTTTCATGCTCGAGAAGATTGCTGATGGCCCAGGTGGAGTTGTTCTTGCAACTCACAATGTTGAGTCAGGTACATACACATCATCATTTCTCATCCATTGAGTTTAATGATTTATGGAATCATGACCCAATTGAGGTGTGTTTAATGTTCGTGTAGGGAAACTGGCAGCTGCAAAAGCTCATGAGCTGGGGATTGGAAAGGTGAACCACAAGCTTGAATTTGCGCAGCTGCATGGCATGTCTGAGGCCCTTTCCTTTGGTCTGAGCAATGCAGGGTTTCAAGTGAGTAAGTACATGCCATTTGGACCTGTGGAAACTGTTATGCCATATCTCCTGAGAAGGGCCGAAGAGAATAGAGGAATGTTGGCAGCTTCGGGCTTTGACAGGCAATTGATGAGGTGAGAATAACATAAAATAAGAACACTTTCCCATTGAGGCATATACACAAATACTTGGTGCTGTTATTCCGATCTGACATTGATCTTTTGCTTTATCTGCAGGAAGGAGCTGGGAAGGAGGCTAAAAGCTGCTGTTTTTTAATTTCAATTTGGTGGGACGAATTCATGGATGTTACAATGTATCGAATTTAGGAAATAGGATTTGCTACATTTGTGTACAAATTAGAGAATCCTGTTAACCTTTTTCTTTCAAATGTTACTTCATTCAAATCAATGAAAAGTACATTCTACTTTCATCTATATTCTAATTATATTCCACTACCGCGCCAAGAGTGAAGTCATTTTTCTTATAATAACATATATTACCTATAACAACTTGACTGCAAAACTATAAATACACGAGTCATATAAAAATAAGATAGCAGTTACAACTTGAATTCACCAAAAGATTTAAACTGATATTGACAAATAACATGAGTAAACAAAAAAAATCTTCTTTTGCGCAGTTTCTAATTTTCATAGTGTATTTGAAAGCACAACCGAAGAGGAATAACAACAAACACAAAGCAGACAATTTGAACTCACCAAAAACAATGTGGACTCCGAAGTGACTCTTATCTAAATTTTCCAACCTGAAACAGCAACGAATCCAACTCCAATAGCACAAAATCAATTCTCCAAGTTGCATATTAATTTTGTATACTAATATTGTGACTTTGGAATCAAAATGGTCCATTTGGAAAAAAGTGAGGAGGAGATAATCATTGGTACTAAGAAGAGTCCAACGAAAGAAGTGATGACAAGAGTTACAACTTGTTCATTGTCATAATGTGATAGCTAGCTATAGATCACCCTTTCACAAGTTAATTGGGCAAGTGTCAAATTGAATTCCCTCCAATTCCTGACATGGAAAATGACCCAACCCCAAAAAAGTAACCAAATCATGTGGGTGAATGTTACATACTATTAATTATTATTCTTTGCAAGGATAAATTTAAAATTGAACTCAAAGTTGAAGATTCCATGGCAGCTATTGCTGAGTTGGAATCCATGAATTTTCTACTTTGATTCGTATATTGAACGAATTTGGATTCTTTCTTAGATTTTTTGTATTTTTTTAAAGTATAATTACTTTAGTATTTTAAAATATTAAATTTTCAACATATTTTAAAAATAGAAGGGAACAGAAGAAAAGAAACCGAAGAATCTGAGTTCAAACTCAATTGAAGACGCAGCACAATAGTCACAATAAAAGGAGAACCGGTCAAACCTTTGAAACCCAGAAAAATATGCAATCTTTGTAACTGATAACTGCAATCTTTTTTATAAAAGTAAAACGATTTTAACAAAAGTGAGATTTTGTATTATTAAAGAAAAAGAAAGAATGAAGATAATAAAAAATAATTTTAAATGAATATAAAAAAAATGTGAAAATATCATTCTTTTTCTCGAAAAGTATTAAAGAAAAGTAAAGGAAACAACCTAATAGTAGTTTCCAAAATTGCTCAGAAAAAAATGTTATGTGTTTATCGGGGGAATCCAAGATCTTACAACTTCTAAATTTCCACACGTAAAAAACATGTGAATTTAGAGAAAGATATATTAAAGTTATTTACGTAGAAGAAAGAAGAATATCCATACAAGTAATTATCTATGCTAATAAATATGACTCCCTCTCTCTCTCTCATATATATATATATATATATATATATATATATATATATATATATCACCGGGTCAATGGGCTAAGGGCTTTCTTGAAGTCCATATATGACTTTTCTTTTTGTCCAATAAAATATTTGCATTGTTGGGCTCTTACCTGTAAAACGGGTCTACAAAGATACAATCTCGGTTAGGATGTTACTTCTTGTACTCAACAAATTTCTTTCTGCACCTCATTAAAGTTTCAAGAGTTTTTTTTTTTTTTTTCCGAAATAGAAGTGGGTAAATGTTTTCCGGAAAAGTGAGCAAGTGTTTTTGGAAAAAATCTTTCCGAAAATGATTTAATGCATTTTGAAAAATAAAATCTGAAATAATGGGATTCAGAAATATGCGATACTGATAGAAATAACCAACTTAAACTTACTATGAAATGAACAGCCCCAAAAGGGACTGATTCATTTATAAATACAACATTGTGACGACAAAATTATAAACAAATCATCAATATGTGTTTTTGCTGCAGATGGCTCAAGCATTGAATTTTTCAAAATTTAATTCAGATCTAATAAAATATATTATATTTATGATCTAAATCTATTTTAATCTCATCAATTACATTTGATTTTTCTTTCAATTCAAGTTAAATTGAATTAAATATAGAATAAATTATTTTTGTCGTTTAAACTAAATTTCATGTTGGATTAACCTAATAGCTTGATGCGAGATTTACTCTATTCAGGTTGACATGGTTTTAATTGAATTATTATTCAAAGAAAGGTCCAATTTGAATTGGTCCAAGTAAGTCTGGTTTGTCTCGATAGCACCCAAAAGCAATTTCTTCCTACACCTTCGTAACTTTCTTTCGACACCCCGTAATAATCATGCAATTTAGAATAATTTGAAAAGGGATAAAATTGGAAAAAACAATTTCATGGAGTGGAAGAAGAAAGTTGTGGAGGTGTAGAAAGAAATTGCCCTAATTGAACTTGATTAACCTTAAACTTGGTCAAACTTAACCTGATATGATATCATTCGGTTCAAACTTATCTTGATCGGGCTAAACTTTACTTCATTATGTTGATCGAATTCAACTTTACCTCAACCCATGGTGACAGGACAACGTAACTCGACTTGAATTTTGGTTGATTTAGCCTGTCAATATCTGAGTTGACTTACCTTTACTTAAGTGTGTGTTGGCCAGACTCAACTCGATTTGGGAGCTAGCTAACTTAGCATTACTCAGGCAGGATTTACCTAGATTCACATAGGCTATGAGGAACTTAACTTAATTTGGACTTGGGGTGACTCAACTCTAACTTTGACCTAAGACAACTCAGTTCAACCTTTGTTCTTGATTAACTTGTGCTCGAGTAACTCGTACTGACTTTGCCTAGGATGACTATATTCAACCTAAGTTTGTGTTGACTCGACTGAACCATACTTGGGCTTAAGTCAACTTGACTAAACTAGGGCTCAAGTAAATTCAACCAAATTGGAGCTTAGGTTGACTTGGTGCTACTTGGACTTGGATCAACTCGTTACGACCTAAATCTAAATTGACTTTACTCAAAATAGGTTTGTGTTGACATAACTCGAGGTAGGATCAGTGAACTCACCTCAATTAGGGTTTGAACCATCTTGCCTCAATTGAAGCATAAAAGGGTTTAGCTTGACCTAATCTTAGGTCAACTAGGTTCAACTTAGGTTTGAGTCAACTTAATTAAATTTGATTTGACTAACTCGCTTAAACTTAAATCCAAACTAGTTAGATTTGACTTATGGTTAACTTATACATGTTTGACTTGTCTTAACTCAAACTCTTAGACCCACTCAACCTGTCTCAATTCAGACTCGAACTAATTATGAACTATTTTTTATGTAAAGATGATTTGGCCCTTTCAATTTTTTATTTTTTCTCAAAAACAAATTATGGACAATAAAAATATAGTTTAATAATTTCATTGGTATCACATTCCTCAACGTGATATTTTTATAATATTTTTTTTTCTAAATTCAGTGTTAATTTATTTTCTTCTACCTCTATGTGGCACCACATAATAAAATAATAATAACGGTATTACACTGGTGAGTGCATAAGAAAACGCTAAAACATGATTCCCCATTAGGACAAAAGAACCCTAGAAAACTAAAGGATTTGGATTTTGAATAAGAGAAATCACATCATCAGAATTAAATAAACTCTATCAATATATTTAACAATAAAATTTGAACAAATTTCTTAATTAGATTTCTCTTATTTTTATGAAAGATGAATAAAATACTTATTCTTATCTATGTTTTATAGATGCTTAGTTTAGCTAAATTCTAGTTCTGGGAAGATACACCTTAAATGAATTGAAAGAAGAATATTATAAAGAGAGTATTTTGATTCCATTGCATTCATAGAAGTTTAACAGGTCATTCATACTCATATGGCATAAATTCCACATTCTTTTCAGATTGGGGTTCCACACTTCTCCAAGAAAAAAATAATTTGGTATTAGGAAATCACTCTTTCACCAAAATTCATTTCATGAATCTTTCCCTAATCAAGGATTAACTAAAAAAACATTTAAGTATCAACAATATGTCAGTCACTCGGTAATGCTTTACACATATAATATCACTGAGGATAAGTTTAACAGGGAGAAAAAGAGTTGAAAAATTGTCAGGTCGGTCAGAAATATATAAAGAGATGATATGAAGAGTATTAAATTTTGAGCGATGTGGGACCATATACATGCAATGTGGACGGGATAATGGATCCAATCCAATGTAGAAGTGAGAAAGAAGAGGCCAAGACGATTCGATGTGGGGCAAATCGCAGTGCCAAACGCAGAATAAAACATCGAATTCAGCACCACAAGAATATGAATTATTATGAGATGAAGAGAACCAAAACCACTTTCTTTCATTCTTTTTACGTGACTTGCGTTTCGAACATGCTTCACACAAACGCACACGTACCCCGCCACTACTCTTTTCAAATCGCATCTTTCCTCTCTTTTTTTCTTTTTCCCATTTAACTCCCTATCGTCTAATTAATATTCCTTATTCTATTTTTTTTCTTCAAATCATATACATAGAAATAAAAAGGATGAGGTCAAAAATCAAATATTCCCTGGAATAACATTTTTTTTAATAATTCTAAACTTGGATTATATTTTTTTTATCATAATTAGTTTACTAATTTTAAAATTAAATATACCCTTTATCTCTTTCACCAAGTTTTCATATATGTTAGGCAAAAATATTAGTATAAATGTTATCGTTACTTTTTTTTCCTTAATTTCATTCTTAACATATACATATTTTGTTGAAATAAGGTAATAAAAATAATAATTTCCTTTTATATATAAAAGATTTGACAGCTTTCAAAATAATTAGTCATTATTATAGTATTTTATATTCTGAGACTCTCATAAATATTCATTTATTTATATATCATTAAGTATATATATAAATTATCTTCGAAATACAAATAAAATCCTAATTAGCAGACATATATCTTATTTTATTTTATATTTTTAACGCTTAATTTATGATCTTATCATTTTAAATTCCTTAAGATAAAAATAATTTATATATTACAGTTTCAATCTGTATTGACTATAAAATACCGGTTGAATTATATTTTTGAAAGGAAAGAATAAAATTGCATGACTGAGTATATTATAGTGTTAATTTACTAAAATTTAAAATAAACACCACCTTTAAAAAGCATTCCATATATTCTATAATTAATCGAAAGATAAAATTAAACATATTATTCGTTTGTTTAGCACGTAAACCGAGATTCTTTGCCAAATTTATCGGAGGAGGATATGAAAACAAAGATAGAAAATTTAGGGGTACTACCGTAATTTCCAATTAACCTAGGCTCCTATATAAGTTCCATCTCTTCTCTCCATAACAACCCAGCGATTTTGAGTATAACCAATAATCAAAACCCTTTTTCTCTCAAATTTCGCCCTTCCTTGAATTGTTCTGAGAGCATTTCATTCGGATTAATTTTGATTCGAAGTGCAATTTTGGGAGGGGGATATCAGACAACTTCACTAGCCTCCATTGTATATACACCTGTAAGTATATTAATTGTTTTCTTTTTTTTGTATTTTTGATTTAAGATTTTTGTTTATGTTTTGAGGTATACACTAGAATAATTTTTGGGTTCTTTGGGTTGTGTTATTGTATTCAAAAGTTTTTCCCGGTTAGAAATGTCAGGTAAACCTTTTGTTTCAATCTGAATGTGTGTTTTTGGTCATGTTCTTCAATTATGTCTGAGTTTATGGGGATTGGAAGGAACATTTTCGGTTTCTGTTTTTTAATATTTTACATGATTATTTATTTATTTATTTATTTTCTTTCCAGATTTATAACCTTTTCAGAATGATCAATAATGTTCTTATGTTTTTGAATAAAAAAGATCATGTTTTTTTGTACCTAAAAGAATATCTCAGAAGATTTAATCTTGTATCTTTTTTCTTATCACACACTGCAAATTTATTTTACATCAACGATATAGAGATCAAAAGCATCTTAAATTATACTTTATCCTTGGAAGAGAGACCCTGTTGTCTGCATTATAGGGAACAATATTTTGACTTTTTAACGCACACAGCGTAGGCATGATAGCATACGTCTTTTACCCCTATTGATTACGGTTGTATCAACTGATTATGGATATTTGTATTAACATTTTGTATTTATTTGTTCAACTTGATGAAAGGTTACGCCACGTACATGGTGAATTTGTTCAAGATTGCAGTTTTTTTTTCGTTTAACATGTTCATGTTCTTCTCGCACAATGAAATATTCTAGAATTCATGTTTGTACAGGGATTGCTAGCATTCTGTGATTGATTTTGTTTTCTTTTTTTGTCAGAAAGGTCTGAATGATCTGATGGAGTCCAAAGGTGGCAAGAAGAAGTCGTCTAGTAGTAAATCCTTTCTGTACGAAACTCCCCTCGGCTACATCATTGAAGACGTTCGCCCACACGGTGGAATCAAGAAATTCAGATCCGCTGCATACTCCAACGTAAACATTTTTTCTATTTATTTTCTGATGATTAGATTCAGACATTTAGTATCCAACATTATGTTTGACAATCGAACTTTTGTCTATTGCAGTGCATCCGCAAGCCATCCTGACTTTCGCTTTGTTGCGTGACATAGCCCCCGTCTTCGTTTTGTCTCCTCTTCGTTTTCTTTTTCTTTTTCTCTCCCTTGTGTTTTTGTTCTCTACCTACACAGCAAAACTTTCCTTTCTTTTCTAGTCAAGATGGCAGCCTCAGCAATTGGTTTTGAAGGTTATGAGAAAAGGCTTGAGATATCATTTTCTGAAGATGGTGTGCTTGCTGGAGGATCAGGTCTGCGAGCATTGTCCAGGGACCAATTGGATGAGTTTCTGAACCCAGCAGAGTGCACTATTGTTTCATCGCTTTCAAACGATTATCTTGACTCTTATGTTTTGTCGGAGTCAAGCCTGTTTATCTATCCTTACAAAATTATCATCAAAACTTGTGGGACTACCAAGTTGCTTCTGTCCATTCCTGCAATTCTCAAGTTAGCTGATTCCATTGACCTTTCTGTGAAATCTGTAAGGTACACCCGCGGAAGTTTCATTTTTCCTGGTGCACAGTCATATCCTCATCGTAGCTTTTCAGAAGAAGTCTCTGTCCTTGATAGCTATTTCGGGAACCTCGGTAATGGTAGCAAAGCTTACGCAATGGGTGATCCTTCAAAGTCACAGTTATGGCACATCTACTCTGCAAGTGCTCAGGCAAGAGAATCGTTAGAATCTGTGTACGGCCTTGAGATGTGTATGACTGGTTTAGACAAGGAATGTGCTTCTGTATTTTTCAAAGAAAATACATCTTCAGCAGCTTTGATGACTGAGAAATCTGGAATTAGGAATATCCTTCCACTGTCTGATATATGTGACTTTGAATTTGACCCTTGTGGTTATTCTATGAATGGTATTGAAGGGAATGCAATATCCACTATCCATGTCACTCCAGAAGATGGTTTCAGTTATGCTAGTTTCGAAGCTGTTGGTTATGACTTTGATGACATGACTCTGTGCGAACTTGTGGATAGGGTTTTAACATGCTTCCGTCCAGCAGAGTTTTCTGTTGCTCTGCACATTGACATGCATGGTGAAAAGCTTGACAAATTTCCCTTGGACATCAGTGGCTATTACTGTGGAGAGAGGACTAGTGAAGAACTTGGAGTGGGTGGTGCAGTTATGTACCAAAAATTTGTTCAAGGCGATGGTACTGCGTCTCCCAGGTCAATTCTGAGATGCTGCTGGAGTGAGGATGAAGAAAATGAAGATGAAGCAAGGGAGATATAATTGCTTCTGGTTTTTATGTTTTGCTGTTTTTTCTTTAATCTGTGTTTTACCTAAATAACTTTGGGGGTTATGATCTGAGAGTAAAGCTACAACATGCTGTGTTGCTTCACTTGCTAGTTTGTTTGTGTGATTCTGCTGATGTTTTTCCTCACAACTGCCAACTCATGAGGTACTCTTAAATGAGGGTGTTGCAGCTGTTTATCATGGAACTATAATAAATGAATAAATACCTTTTATTATAATTATAATTGTTGAACTTTCTTATTGGTGAGACACTCTCAATTCTGTTATTTACCTTTACCTTGAGCCACAAATTAAGGAGATGAACGAAGTAGTTGTTTTTAAGTATGTTAGATTTGGATATGCGATTCTAATTCACATAATCTCCTCTTAAATACTAAAAGAAAAAAATGGTCATGCTTTGGTTTCTGGTGATACATGCTTTCCCGTTTCAAATCCAATCATGAATTTTTGGCAAATACACAAACGCATTCTGTGATTTTATACTGCTATTTTTAACTTTTCTAATTTTTCAAATAAAAGCAAATATATACGAAAAAACTATTATTATTGTTGTTGAATATAAAATAAAAGAATGTATTGAATAAAGTATTATATTAAGGATTTTTTTTATTATTAATGGTAATAGTATGTTCTTTTTAAATAAAAAACATGTTGAAGAGATAGATGGTATTTTTAATGCTCTGATGAGAAACTATACGATGGCTTATCATCCTTAGCGAGAGAAATTTGGATGCACACAAACGTAAAGAAAAATGAAGACATTTTGGAAATAAACACACGTAAATCACATAAAAATATTATTTAAAATTTTCAATTTATTTTTTGTAAGATTTGATAACTCACACCACAATGGTATGTAGCTCATTAAGATTTAATATTAACAATGTAATTTATACTAAAATAAACTAAATTTAAGTAATAATACTGGTAAAAGACAATGAAATGTTTTGTAAATAAAAGTCTCTTTATATAAAAATACACCCACACATATTTTTGTTTAAAAGTAACTATTTAAATTGATATTTTATGATAGATGAGTAAAAATATATTAGTCCAATTATCTTCTACTTCTACTATGTATTTCCATAGGCAAATTCTACGATGCCATTGTATTTGAACGGATAAAGGATTTTTTTTTTCTCAACTCTTAAGTTAATTTTTTGAAATATATATACAATTTAATTTATTTAAAACTAATACATACACACAAACTATGAATATCCCATCTAAACGAAATCCGAAAGTTTGAAAAGTAAATAAATTTTATCTTATCCTTTAATAATGTGAAATTAGATAATGATTCGTAAGCATGAATAAATAAAAAAAGGTTAAATATGTTTTTAGTCCCTGAACATTGATCTAAAATTGGAATTCGTTCATGTCCGAAATTTTAATATATTTTAGTCCCTAAACTTTAAAAATAGATGAATATAGTTTTTTTAACTCAATTACATTAATTCTTTTTGAAGTGTCGAACATATTTCTCAGTAGATATTAAACAAAAAATATGTCAAACAGTGTAAAAAACTTCAATACTAATATGAAAAGTGTTCGACACATCAAAAAAAGTTAACATAATTAGGTTAAAAAGATTATATTCATTTATTTCTAAAATTTAAAAACTAAAATAAATCGAAATTTTAAACAAAAACAAATTTTAATTTTGAGTGAAAGTTCAAAAACTAAAACAATACTTAACCCATAAAAAAATTTATCGGCTTTAGACACATGGTTTGATTTGATTCTTTGATCCTGTTCCTCTTATGACGTGACATTTGTTCTAGAAACGATGAAAAAAATGAAAATTTGAATCACCATTAGACCCCAAGAAATAGGGTAAAAGTGTTAGCCAGTGAGTGGTTTGAGAAACTATTTAAGTCTACACAGTTTGCATAATTGTCATCTGCATCTCAAACTCAACAATTCTTCTTTTCTTTAGTTCATTCACTCACTCTATAAAAGAATATATGGACTCCAAGAAGGCTAGTTACGACGCCGGAGTCACTAAAGACCAAATTGAACGTAAGTTATTAATCAGACATAAGCTACTTGACTCATTTTTATTATTATGGGTTATGAAAGTACTGTTGTAGAAACTGAAAACAAACATATTTTATTATACATAATTATGCTAATCAATAATTTTTTTCTTCATTTTTAAGATATTTCGGATTAAGTGCTAGTACTTTTTCGAGAACATAATTTTATTTGTCTGATCATTGGATTTATTTTTCATAAAATAGATTACTTTATAATATTAATAATATTATAAGATTTAAATACTTTTTTTAATGCTAATCCATCAAAACACTTATTTTTTTTATTCTTGATCTAACACTTATCAATATTCTACTGTATTTTTTAATATATATATATATATTATATTGGAATATTTTCACAACGTTAATTAATCAATTCCATATTCTTTCATAAAATTATTAAACTATATAGTGCATCATCCTATGCTGTGTGTGGTATATAGTTTTTTTATCAGCCACAAGAAAATGTCACTGAATTCTCCAAAACTCTCCTGATGAACCGGTTTAAAGGTTCTCCCCAAAAGCAGCACAGCCTCAAGAATCCTTCTAACATAACCAAATATGTAGTACCCGAACCTCAAATAACGCAATTCTTTACCAAACTTACATATATAAATATCAACACTGCAGCAACTAATCTTCATCGCAAACAAATTACAATCATTCTTCATCCTCATTCATTACATTCAATCAATTCGTTAATTACACATCACAGTTCAAAAGATGGACCCTCAGCAGTTGCACTTCGAGGCTACACAGGCTCAGGGCGAAGGTCAAGGTCAAGCACAAGCACAAGCTCAAGCCCAAGCCCAACCTCAGGCCCAAACCGAAGCCCAAGCTCAGGTTTTTCTTACTCCCCATGCAAATTTAGTCTTCTGGGGCGTGCACAATCTTATATGTAATTTAAAAGACCATATCTTTTTGCATGTACGACAGGAAAAGACCAGCAATTTGATCGACATGGCTAGCAATGCTGCTCAGTCTGCTAAGGAAACCATGCAAGAGGTTCCAATTTCAGAACATATCACGCATGTTTAATTATAATAAACTCGATCAAAATTTCATTTATTGTATAATCAACACACTAATGTACATGTTTTTCCTTACATTGTATGTTTAGGCTGGTCAGCAGATGATGGCAACAGCACAAGGAGCAGCTGAAGCTGTGAAGAATGCAACTGGCATAAACAAAAATAATTGAACTAAGAGAGGGATATGCACGGATCCTGATCATACAGTTTCACTTTGATTTTGTTTTTTCTTTTCTGTATTTCTGGTTTCTTCTTGTTGTCAGGGCATTGTTTAAGAAATGCTCTAGTTTCGTTTTTGTTTTGAATGGTACTCCTAAAGAGAACTCTATGATGTAGCTCTCATTTTATCAATCAATAAAATTTTTCCTAGTATAATTAACTTAATACTTCTATATATAGTTGATTATATATAACAAGAAGACTAATCATATAAAGTTGTTAGCAGAGTTTGTCAGAAATTACAAGCAACTATTCACACACACAATTTAAGTTCTGCAGAAAGCAAGAACACATTGAAGTATACCATAAACAACAAAGAAAAAACCTATATATTATTCTGGAATAGAATTTGAAGAACTATATATATATAGTAGGTGAAGATAGAAAGTACAAATTGATGAGAGGCTATTCCTCAAATGAGTATTTTCTCATCTTTTTTAGGTTGGTACATGTAACTCATTCTACTATCAGCATATGTGTATCCTCCATCTACACGAAGATCGTGTGCTGTTACGAAACCAGACTCATCACTAGCCAAAAACAAAGCAGCATGTGCTACATCTTCTATGGTTGCACCTCTCCCCTTAAGCAAACTTGCCCTTGTCCCAATAAACTCATTCAAACATTGAGGGGTAATATCTACAACATTCGAAAACCTTCTGAAAGCAGTGAGAAGCATCTCAGAGGGAATCCCATGTGGGGAGATGCAGTTAACACGAATCAAATGTTCTCCCAACTCACAAGCAGCACTTCTCACCAATCCATCTATGGCTGCTTTTGTCATGGTGTAGCCATGCAAGGCCAAACCACCCATCACCGCTGCAACACTAGAAGTGCATATGATGGATCCTCCTCTTTGACCTTGGATCATTGCCCTTGCAGCATGCTTGATTCCATGCACTGTTCCATGAAGATTGGTGGAAAATAAATGCCTCACTTGGTCCATGTCAATGGTTGTGATGCTTCTTCCCTCAGGGCCTCCAATTCCCGCATTGCTGAGCATGATATCTAGATGACCCTTCCATGACAGTGCAAAGTTAATGGCAGATTCAACATCATCTTCCTTCGACACATCACAGTGTATGTAGCGACCCCCTATGGACTCAGCCACCTTGGCTCCTACTTCATCAAGCACATCTGCAATGACAACATGTGCTCCATTTTCCGCAAACAGCTTAGCTGCAGTTGCACCAATTCCTCTTGCACCACCAGTTACCACCGCCACCTTATCAGCTAGTCTTAACAACAAATCGAAAAAGTGATTAATGTTGCATTCGGATGAAGTTTCTGATTCATATCACATACTATTATTGATTCACTGGAAAATATACGAGATTATTTATCAGCAAGATAACTGTGTGTGTACTGTACTGACCTTTTTGCTGATGAGTTTTGAGTTTCTATATTCTGATTCATGCGTGGTTCCATTTCGGTGATGTAATATTGTTTTATGGATCTTTGTATATTCAACAAACACTTAAATATTGAGAGTTGTGTACAAATGGTGTAAACATGCTTTTGCTACCTTATAACCACTACTCAACTCACTCCTTCGTATTCGTAATTTATTCTGTTCATGAATTCCATGTTTATTGTTCAGCTAATTAATTTCATTCAGATCTCATGTTTCCGAGAAGAAAAGGAAAAGTCATGGAGTTAAACAGAATGTATAACATCATCAAAGGAAGGCAAAAGTGGTTATTTTAATCTTCATAGATGTTTTATTTACTGTCAAATGAATCAGTGTTATTTCAATAATCTGTTCTGGGCATCACAGATTAAACGAGAACTTTGAAAAATATAATTGCTCCATTAATTCCTTGGAAAATAATTAAAACAATGCAAAGGAGATAATTATTCTGTTTCCTTATTTTTCTAAAGGCAGTTGTTTGACATCAACATTTAATTCCAAATTTCAATCCTTCAAACATCATAAAAAAAAAGCTCTCCAGAAAAAAGATATTTTCATAACCAATACAACCATATTATGATAATATAAATAAGTAATTGATGAATTAATGAAGATGATTAAAACAATATTCATAAAAATTGATGTTTATAACTTTTGGTCCTATATAAATTTGAATTAATATATTCTGGCAGTGTAATTAATTTTTAAATATAATTTAATTTTTAAATATAATTTAATTATCAACGAATTAAGCATGTAAATCACTCTTATTTTTTTCATTCAAGCCGAGTCTATGTTTTTTCTACCAATATTGGAGATATAATTTTTTTTCGTGGTAGTAAAGTAATTTTTTTCTAATAAACGTATGTATAAAGTTTAGAGTCATATTTATTTAGTTTTTTTTCATGTCTGGGGTGATTTTTTTTATCACAGATATCAATGTTATTAAAAATAATCCAATTGATATTAACCTAAATAATTGTGGTTGACATCAAGTGGAATAATATAGATTGATGTTAATAGCAATTGTTTGATATTTAATTTTTTTAATTGAAATACTTGATTTAAAGAGAATTATAATCTCATAAATTTGAATTATTTTGCCTAAATAAAATATTTTCAAAAAATTAATTAAAAATTATTTCAATTTACATTTAATATACTTGAGTATCTTCAAAATTTGTGATATTTTTCATTGAAAGGTAGCGTAACTTTTTCCCCTCCTTATTTGAACACGTCATGAGTGCCAATAGTGGTGGTTCCATAATGCTTTAGAGTATCTTCATATTTAATACCGTAACCAAGCGCAAGTGGAAAACATGGGTGCAGAAGTGAGTTCCATAGTAGGCTGATCCAAATTAGAAAGCCCAATTTTACAATGACCAAAACAAAAAAAGTTGCATCTCCTAAAACCCTAGTTACTGTTTCTCTCTCTCTCTCTCTCTCTTTCTCTTCGTTTCTTCCTCACACTCAAAATCTCGATCAATTGCTTTTCAAATCACAATCCCATTATTCGTTCGTTTGCAGAAATGAGATACCAATGGCGTCTTCTTCACCATCTTCTCCGTTCTCGCCCCCGTATTCCCAATCACTCTCAGGTACTCCCCTCTTCCTCTTCCATTTCCCGTCGTTTAACCGTAAATTCCTCCTTCCCGGTAAACCCTAGTTTCCGTCGGTTTTCTTCGGAACCTGTTCTCCCTCACTCCGATAACGACCACGTCCTCATCGCCGACATTTTCTCGAAACCTGAGGATTCCGACGACGTGAAAAACCTCGTCGATTCGAATCGCATTTCGATCACTCACAACGCTGTCCTTGCGGTTCTGTGGAAGCTCGATTCAAACGTTGATGCGGCACGGAGGTTCTTCCAATGGGTTTCGGAGAACTACCCCGAGAAGTTGAGCTCCAAGTGCTACAACTCAATGCTGCGTGTTTTGGGGACCAATGGTTTGGTTAACGAGTTTTGGGAGTTGGTTGATTTAATGAAGGAAAAGGGATATGGGGTTTCCAAGGGTGTGAAGGAGAGAGTGTTGGAGTGTTTTGAGAAGGGTGGAATGAAAGGTGACGTGGCGAAGTTGAAGGGTTTGTTTGATAACTCGAATGAGAAGAACTGTGCCGTAGTGTGTAGGATTGCGAAGAACAATGTGTGGAGTGATGATGTTGAGAGGCAGATTAACGAGTTGAATGTTAGGTTCTCCGGATATATGGTTAAGATTGTTTTGGCGGGATTGGCATCAGAGCCGGCTAAGGCGCTGATATTTTTCCGGTGGTTGGAGGAGAGTCAGATGTTTAAGCATAATGGGGAAACTTACAATGCAATGGCGAGGGTGTTGGGGAGGGAGGACTCGATTGATAGGTTTTGGAAGCTTGTTGAGGACATGAGGAGTGCTGGGTATGAGATGGAGGTTGAGACCTTTGCTAGGGTTTTGGGGAGATTTTGTAAGAGGAGAATGATAAAGGATGCTGTTGAGCTTTATGAGCTTGCTATGGCTGGCGCGAATAAGCCTTCGGTTGAGTGTTGTGTCTTTTTGTTGAGGAAGGTTGCTGCTGGGAAAGAGCTGGATATGGATTTGTTTTCGAGGGTTCTGAAGGTTTTTACCGGAAGTGGTAATTCGTTAACTGATCCTATGGTTGATGCTGTGCTGAAGTCTTTGACCAGCGTTGGTAGGACTGGAGAGTGGAACAAGGTTTTGAAAGAAATGGAAGACTGTGGGTTTGTTGCTGGTGGTAGTTTACAGAGAAAAATTGCTTTTAGACTTAGTGCTGCTGGTAATACGGAACAAGCTCATGAGTTCGTGAATAGAGTTGAAGCATCTGGGTGTAATGCAGATCGCAAGACATGGGAATCTTTGATTGAGGGGCACTGTGTTGCCGGGAACATTGATAAAGCTCTTGATTCTTTTAAAGAGATGGTTGAGAAAGAGGGGATCACTTCGGCAGGCTATTCTTTTGATGTTTTAATGAATTCACTTTGTCAAACGAATAGGGCAATAGATGCATGTAAGATTCTTTGCCGACTAGTGAATGAAAAAGAGCTAAAACCCTGGCATTCTACTTACAAGCTGTTGGTAACCGAGTTATTAGTTCAGGGAGGATTTGCAGATGCTTTACCAATTTTGGGATTAATGAGAACCCATGGTTTTCCACCTTATACTGATCCATTTATTGAACACTTGTCAAAGAGTGGAAGTGACGATGATGCGGTACTGTTTCTCAGGGCAATGACTTCAAAGAGGTTTCCGTCTACATCTGTGTTTCTTCGTATGTTTGAAGCCTTCTTCGAGCACGGAAGGCATGAAGAAGCACATAATTTCCTTTCTAAATGTCCACGGTACATTCGAAATGATGCAGATGTCTTGAATCTCTTTTATTCCATGAACTCTAAGGAAGCTGCTTCTTCTGGTATCGTGACTGCTTAAGTTTGCGGAGTATATCTCATGTTGTACTCTTCAGAAGAATGTGCAATTGCAGTTGTTCGGAAATTTTTGGTGAGTGCTTATTCTTTTTACCTTCATTTAAATTATTGAAAAAAAAAAGAAGTTGATTCTTGCTTTGAATAAAGCCAAACAAACCAAACTTTTTGACATTCTATAATACCCCCATGCAACTTGTATTTGACATGCAAATCGAAATTCTTCTCCAACATCATTATTGATTGAAGGACACCAAACTAATGCTTTGCTTGGTGCTTTGACATTAGTGGACTGTAGTTCGATGCGTCCTGATTTACAGTCTTAATAATGTACACTGTAGATTGAGGTGCTGCATATAAGCAAACAATCTAGACATGAAAAGCTTGCAACAATCTATCTCAGTATTTCTTAACAAATTCACATGCAATCCTTCAGTATTACACACTTAGTCCTTCAGTGCCTTAGATATATTATGTAAGCTTCATTTGTTCTTGGACTGGATCCTTTTCACATAGGATAGTGGGATTCTAATATTTCCACTTTCTACTCTGTGCTGAGCTTGGTTAGTTGTTTCTATGATTGGTTTGTGCTCTTGACCACTACTGACTGTAAATTCGAGGACGGCAAAAATATAGCACTGTTTGAACCAAGGCAATAGACACTGTTGTGTTTCACTTTGTAGTTTGTTTATTTGCTAATAATGTTAACAGTTTCGTCCTGTGAAATCGGTGATCTGTATCGTTTAAGAATCATTATCAATGGATTTTCATTCCTGGTTGCCATGATTAGTAATGGATTTTTCTAAATACACATGATGTTTGAAAATGTGGAAGGCATTGGTCTGAAGTAATGTATAAGGTGACGTGAAAATTTCAGTCATAAAATGGTGAAAAATATGAAGATAGAATGTTGAATTCGACAGCCGGGAGATGATGGCTTTAACCTTCGATTGGACAGTTATTTTTTGTTACCCACTCTCAATAACGAGCCAAAGCAACATTATCACTCATTTTCATCCAGCTAACTATTGACGGTCACAAATTCACAATTTATTATGATTAAGGAACATTACTTTAGATGTACCTTTCCGTATTCCGTCTTCTAACCATTACTTTTGGATATTCATGTTGCAACGATAAAGTGTAGACTGGGTCCTCTTTTTATGGTTTCATATTGGGCCTGGCAAATTTAGACCCACTGGTAGATCGCTTCAAATCTGGTGGATGCGTTTCTTATAAAAGCACTTTCTTGAGGACGAAGCAAGCATTTTTCCCTTTTATTGATTTGTCTATATTGAATGACATTTCAGACAACTCACACCAGTAATAGTAAGGTCATATCATATCAGTGCCAATTTGCATTAATGTGAAAAGTACATGTAAATAGTCCTATTATTGATGCCAGGAACTGCTACAGAAGTGTGGTGAAGGTTGATACGACTGTATGTTGAAAAAGAAAGTTTTTTTTTATAATTTAATCTGGAAAAGAATTAAAACCAGCCATATTTGATTTAAAATTTGAGTAAATCACTAAACTCTACATGACTTCCACAACTTACATGAAGAACTTTATTAGTTCTAACATTCAGTTCAATTTTCCAAACTAAAAGGATAATAATACGAAACATTAATACTGATTACAACAACTATAAAGCCTTATTTCACGAGTTACACTACCCAAATTGATTAAAGGAGGATAATCATAAATTAGCAATACAAGAGTAGCAACTTAAAGCCAGACACGAGATCCAACAATGAAATACATAGGTGAAAGAATGATGATAGCTTAAATATTAGAAACTTAATTGGGAGAGTGGTGATAAACAATTAGTAATGCGTATGGTTATTAAAAAAAATAGTTGGAAAAGTTTAAGAACAAAACTAGAAAGTAATAGTAATTTTTATTTTATAACAAAGTATAACTAGGTGTCAAAGAAAGCAAAATTGCTTTCAGTGAAATTTGCCGATAAAATCAATAAGAAATCAAATGTATTAGAAGTATAAACTTTTTGGGTGGCTGAAGTGACATGAAGCAGGTCATGGGTAATCGTCCTATTTTCTGAATGCTTCTGACGTTTGAGTATACACACATACTAATCTTTCTTTGAAGTATTCAATTTTACTCTGTGGATGGTGTTTACAAGAAACGTTTTTAACTTAAATGCAAGATAAATTTGGCATATTATTAATTCTTAAACGAAGCAAAAGAACTCTTTTAAGCAACCCAACTGAAAAAAAAAAATTACAGTCGAGAACTTTAACCAGGAACACCAGCTCAACAAAAAAATAAAAAAAAATAAAAACTTGGACCCTCAACGTTATGTGTTCAATTCTTGTGTCATTTTTCATGACCCCAACCATGTTTCTTTTGATAGGAAAAAAAGCAAAAGAAAAAGAAAACAATGAAGAAGCTATTGCCAACTAAGAGAGACGTGTGAGTTTGTATCTTTTCCCTACGACGGACCACCCTGTTTCTTGTAGTTCCAAAATCAGTGACCTAAACTATGTTCCAAATTATAACCACAACACAACACAACCACATTCTTCCTTTCATTCAAAGCAAAGTAAAGAGTCTTCCCTTTTCATGCTACCCAACACTCTGAGCAGAAAAAATGAGACTCACCATGATAGTACAACTAATCACTGCTTCCAAAACCAACGTTTACAATGCGACTCTTTTATCATTTTTTTAACTTTCTCCCAACATTACCTCAGAAAACGTGTTTTTATGTTTCTCAAGGAAAAAGGCATAATTCGGTTGGCCATTGCACCCTTCCCTAACAAAAGGAATGTAACAATAACCAAACAAACTGAATATTGATTTACTTGGAAGGAAAGAAGTTCCTCAAATTGTCAAACCCCAATCACAAATTTTGATTTACTTGCCATCATATCGATAAAGACTTTTTTAACAGTTTTGAACATGTTATTTAAGTTCAACCTTTTGAAAACATTCTGTAATGCATCATTATGAACAGAGTCTAGATTCTGGGCAATGAAAATGTTGGGTTTTGTTGTCGTAAAGGATGTCACAACAATGCTGCTTAAGACACGGAGGTAATTTTGGTTCCTCTGTGTATCAAAGATTTGAAGGAATTGAGAGAGAAAGAAAGGGTTTGTGTGGGGGGGACCAAAGCAAGCATATGCTTTTTGTTGCTTCATACATGCATGCTTTGAGACTGCTAAAGTTACTGTCATGGGGAGGGAAGGAATTTTTGAAATTGGCTCTTATTTTCACTTTGTCTTTGCAACAAGCATGCGTGTGGTCTTTTTCTGCTCTTTGGCTACCATTTTCTGCTTCATTCATTACAATATATTCCATCAGGTTTGCCTCTTTTGCCCTGTAACAACACTATCTTCTTTTCTGCAAACATGGTAACTCATTAGTTAATTAAAGTACAAAAATTAGATCAAATCCTTAAATGCGTCTCTGTAATTGAGTAATTAGTCTTTGGTTATCAACCAAAAGATGTCTTTTTTATGCATCTTTGTGCCTAAAATCATAAAATCTGGTTGCACCAAGATATCAGTTTAGAAATTTGTCATATCCCTGACTAAATGACACTGAGAAGATGATGAAAATTAGGTGGTTTAGGTTTTTATTGTGTTTTGAGAAGCATATAGAAAATGATGCTTCAAGTGACATATTATTGATTTGCTCGAAAACACCTCATTCTGCAGGATTGTTTGGCTAAACACAACATCATTTTCATTTCTCAATCCGTGACAGCGTTTTCAGTCTGATAGGCAAAGGGGTTGAATGAGACTTATCAACAAACAAAACGTGATGACTGTAGAGTTGAATGTGACCCCAGAAGCAGAACAGTGCTGTCTTATTACATTATATTTATTTTCATATCCCTCAAAATTATTTTCCTCGCATCAAGTGCTTCTTTGAAGGTATTTTCCTGGTGGAAATGTTTCTTGGAGCTTTCTGCAGTTGCATCTTTAGTCCTTTGGCAAGACTTACAGAACTTACAGAACTTACAGAACCACACATAAGAAACAAAAGACAAGTTATATTCTTACAGATAATGTTGACAAAAAAATGCCATCATCTCGTGATGATTAGTAGCTATTGCTTCCCTCAAATCTAATGCACATATCAGATGGGACCAAACCTCTGAAGAAACAATAGGTGCATCATAAATTAAACTGAACTAATGATATTAATATCAGTTATACTCAATTTCAGCTAAAGGTTAACTAATCACCTATCAGTGACCCTTTTAGATTTTGTTCACTTCATGGTGCATTGCCATTTGACATGACATGACTACTGATAATTGATGGTTTATGTTGCCAAAAACAAAAATTCCTAACGTACATTATCAATGACATAATGGCAATGTATGTTACATACATGTGACTCAAAATAGCAGTACATATACATGTGACTCAAGGTTTTGGGTACGTTAGCTATAGCTAGCTATGTCTCCTCTTTCAAGAACTGAATGTTAATTAATTACCTAGATTTATGTCACTCGTGCTGCTAGATTTAAGATTACATAACCAGTAACCAGTAACAATATTTGTGTAGTGCTGAGAAATGGAATCATACAATAATTCTAATCATGTGTGTATTCAAACCTTGTCGCTTGAGACCAATGTTTTTGAGATTTCTTGTTGGTGGAAAACAGTTTAAATGCTCCAAACATATAACAGCTTCTTCTAGAACTGCTTTATACAATACAATATGATTCTGTAGGCAATGAATATGTGTGTCTTATGACACTTTTACCATTTCACATTAGTACAGTGTGTTTTATTTGTAAAAACTAAGGCTACAAATGTTCTGGTTTTACTTTTGTTTCTTACAGGAATTTTTTGAGTTTTATGTTGAGGTTCAGTCTCATTTAATTGGTTTTGGTCCTTCTCTCCATATTTTTGTGCTGATAAATTTTTGGAGGCAATATTTTAAAAAGGGGAAAGAAAGAAAAAGGTGAAGTTGGATAAGGGAGAGAAAAATGAGTGTTTGGGTGTGGTAAGAAGTGAAATAGGAATAATGGAAAGAAGCAAGAGTGAATTATTGTGGGGAGAGTGCAGAGGTATAAAGTGGGGGGATCAGTTTTTGGAATCTTTTCAAGATGTTAAAACATCATTCTCACAAAGTAAGAAGAAAATGGGAGACTTTGAAGAGGGTGGTGGAAAAAGCAAAAGTAGGAAATGAGGACAAGGTGTTCCCTCAATCAACCTTCCCCTAACACGTTAGCTCCATCACTGTCTTTCATATTGTGGACATATGAATCACTTTTACTTTCCTGTCAAAGCCCCCCTTTGTCACATTTGCCCTGCACCTCAACCACGAAATAATGCCCATTTTCTCTTTTCACTTCTCTTATTTCTTCCTCGTTGAAATCCAATTACGAGTCTAAGTTCTTCATCAAGTAAAAATAAATTTATTGTCTTAAGGTTTTAGATCAAAAGTATTGTCAACCCTCTATCTGATTGGACTCACTCAGGTCTCATTGTTGTTGTGTCTCTGAAACGAATTCTCTCGCTTAACAATCAATCAACACTTGGGATGGTACAAACACCTTTAACAATTAACAACAACTCAATGGGCATGCACTCTTTACATATTATATCAGTTTCAAAGTTATACAAGAGTTAACAATCTATTACAGACTTTGACAGTACAAAAGTTAATCCAAAAATTCCTACTTAGTTACTTCAGCAATAGGTTGTTGTACATCTTGATTGAGCAAAACTTGAAGGAAACTTATTTTAAGCTTATGAAAACCACTTATACATTCAACAAACTAAATTAACATTTAATTAGTTTTGATCTCTACTTTCTAATCTCTTTTTTAATGCTTAGAGTTTACGTTATCAATGGTTCCCAGACATTGTAATGATCTTGATACAAGGATATTGAGAAATATGGTTGACTTTTGTCCCTGGCATTAGTGTATCAAATAATGTAGCCACCTGCAATGGCACCATAGAAAAGGAAGATAAATTAGTTGGAAAAATTAAAATAAGTGTAAGAGAAGTAAATTATTCAGAGTCTATCAAATGCCCTTTAATAGGGTCATAGATAGCAGTATATCACCTTATAAAAAAAGTTCTCCTTCAAGCCTTAAAGCAACCAAGTTCAATAATGGTGGCTCATGAAATGATGCCCATGTGCTGCACAAAGCTTTTTGCCTTCTGATTTATCTCTGTGAGTTACATTTATCTATTCACATTATCTTCTGCAAATATATTATAATAAGCTTAGAATTTTATATTTTACACACTCTAATAAAGATTCACAAATACTGCAACTGTTGAAAAATTTTCAATCATGATTGTAATCATTTTGTTTCCAAAAGTTCATCAACACAGTATATTTGGTTATACAGAATGGACAAATACTCATCAACATGTTTTGGAAGACAGATTTCTTAGCAGTTGCTTACGATGTTTTCTAATGTTCAAGAGATTACTGTGTATATATATGCTTTGAAAATCAAAGCTGGTTTGAACAAAACCTTCTTTGACATTATTGCATTTTATCTTCTCTATTCACTCCTTTTCTAGGTAGCTCCAACATTTTTTCAACATAGTTTAGTCTCCTCAATTTTAGTTTAGAGTACTATATAAAAGTAAAAAAGTAAAAAACTTTCAAAAGATTTAATCCATTGGTATACTTAAAATTTAAACTCACTAGTAGTTTTACATCCTTGAAAAAGTTTAGGGTTAAATTGAAAAAAAAAATTGTTAAACAACCATTACACTTAATTGGAAAATTATTATTACCAACCTTATTCATTAAGGTTGAGCAAGTTTAGTTAGTGTAATAGAAAAAGTCAAATAAATCTCATTTAAACATTTAAAAAGAATGAAAGTAATTAATTAATTAATGTAATTTATCCAAAATGTCAATGAAATAAAGTGCATATATACAAAGTATGGAATGAAAAAGATGATTTGTACAAATGGGGTGTATCCATTATTAAAACTCTAAAATGGATATTGTGAAATGATGACATTAGATCCAAATTGGTAGCATCATTAGTTGATAAGGAGGAATGGGTCCATTTTCATGATGGAAACATCTTCAACCAAATGGAGAAGAAGAAGAAGAAGAAGCAAAAAAAGATTATAGAAAAGAGAAAGTTGTGGAAGCAATTGAAGAAGGAAAAAAGAGGAATTTGTACTAATAAAGAGTCTGAAACTGGTTTTTGAAATTGTGACTAAACAGATAGGGTCCAATAAATCTGAAACTTGAACTTGGATGTTCTCTATTGTCTTCTAATTCAACAACACTGTCAAACTACTATCACGTGAGTGAGAGTACTTTTAAGTTTTTTCAAAAGAATCCAAGAGGAACTTCATCAAAAAAATACCACTATTTTAAATACTCCAACTAAATGTCATGTAAAATAATCCAAACCAAAGTTATCTTTATATTTGGTTCCATTTTTCAATGTTTCAGATGAGTTGTTTTTCTCTTACCTTCTATACAGATGCATGCAGAAAAAAAGGTTCTTTAACAATCTTTTATGTTCATTTCATTTTTAGATTTGGAAAGAGAACTACACTTTTTATGTCATGTTGAAAATTATTAACAATTTTTAATTTAGAATTTTGACAGCAATTATATGACATATATATTAGGTTGGCATTGAGTTTTCATGTGTCTAAAATTGATAGGTACTTGTCTATAGCTAAACCTGCATCAGTGCACTGCATTGTACTAATTCTGCTAGGGTTTGTTTGGTATTCAAGGGTAGCATGATGAAGGAGTGGAACCTTTATGACCTAATTTTTATACAAATATTGTGTGGTTCAGTGCATGCATCCTTCCAAATCAAAAGGACTATGCTCCATTCAAGTTAAGGAAATTTTCTGAATTTAAAGCACACTTACCAATGTCGACTAATTGATATGATAGGAACAAAACAAAACAAAAAATAAGAGGATTGAAAAAAATTAAAAAACCAAAATGTTTTATTAAAAAAAGAAAAACCTAAAGCATAATTTAGAAACCAAAATTATATTTAAACCATACTTTGATGTATATAGCATCTGCAAAAATAAATTTTGAAGACAATGTAATATCCTTGTCGAATTTAATGCCGAGAAGCTTTCTGAACACATAGGCCAATGTGTTAATTCCAAAAACGACGTACACTTGGCATGTTTTTGTTGTTTCTCACGTTTGAGTGTCCGTGACTGCGTTCTCATTACAACCTCATTTATCTACCAAAGACAAAAAAACACACAAAATACAGACAAATAGGTTTTATTTATAAACACATTAAGTTACTGCATTCCAGCTATGATCTGTTTTAATCATTTATGATTCTATTTTAAAAAATATCTCGCTAAATTAAAAGAAAATATTTTTAAATCCTAAATTAAATAAGACTAATTGAAATTATTATTATTATTATTATTATATACATATATGGTACTAAAGATAGGAGAGGGTTATTTTGTGATTGTGAAGAGAGGACAATATGATCCTAGCTAGCTGTTATCACTTTGCATTGGTCCTTAATTGGTGGATATTTTTGTTTTGTGTTTTTTTCTCATGTTAGGTCAATTTATTTTCCTTTATTGCCTTATATAATTGACCTACAGTTTTCTTCCACACCCTTAATAATAATAATAATTATTATTATTTTTTTTTATGCATGCAGGTCCATTGTTTGAATTTTTAGTAGTAATAATAAATAGATCACATCGTACATATAAGTTTAATGAGGGCATGTTAACATATTAATTGTGAATTCGATGGATTTCAAATTGTACTACATTTGCTGATTTTTTATGACATCAATCTGACATATGCATAGTAAAATATATTATATAACATTTGATGAGACTAATACCTAATGAATCATTGTTATGCCATCTCTCTTATACTGCTTCTGGTTTTGCAGTAAGAAAAACATAAGATTGATATAAGCATGAAGAATTTTATTGTCCATAGTTTTATTTAAAAATATCATATCTAGCAACCCATTTGAGAGAATATTGCATATAATTGATCAATCAATAATTTTTATTTTGTTGAACTATGTAACAAGTTCATCAAGTTAAAAAAAAAAAAAAAAAAAACCATAAAATTCTTCTTTTGAGTGCACCATTAGGCAGTGTGTCACATCCCTTTCACATAACCCACATACACATCCAAATACATTACTATCATCCAATTCATTTATAGATACAATATTATATATAAACACTTCTTTTTGTGATATCATAATCTTTAACTCAAGTGGCAAACATTCTCATTGCTCCATAGATGGCGTGTCACCTATTTTGAAATCTTATTAGCAACCTATTATAATGCTAATTAATAATTTATTATCACCTATAGCTCTTTGCCATATGTGAATCAATGGCGTTTAACCCTTCAAATTATGTTATTAGTACATTTGCATGCGTAATATATATTATCATATAGTCTTTATCAAATATATTCTTGATGACGTGTCTTCCACCCTATAATTTTGTGCTTAATATGGTTGTATGCAATCAGCATCTACTCTGCAACTATATGAATGTATTGTGGAACATGTGATGCACAAATATGTCACATTCCATATTTAAAAACACTATAGAAAAAATGTAGAGAGGTATGCAAATTTTGATTCACATATTCTTTTACTATGAAGCATGTTTTGTTTTGTTGTCCTGAATTTATGGATATATAAATTTATTAAGAATCATAGATAAAGGTTAGGTATGTTGGGAGTAATTTTTAGTATATTAAGTATCATTAGGATTGATGGATTATTTTAGATTGATTTATAAGGGAGACTCACTTCAATTCATATTGTTCATTATAACACTTTTACCTAAAAATTCATGTTAAGTTCAAAATATGTTACTTATATTTTCTATTTAATCTAAATTAAATAAAATTAATCCTAGAGAGGAGTATATAGTTATTTTATAATAAAAAATTTTAAGACAATCTAATATTTTCTTTATATGGAAATCCTTTAAAATCATCACACCCACTATATCATATGCTAAAGTTATATTATTATCTATTAGGCTAAATTACATTTTAGTCATTTTATCATCGTATTTTTCAAAAGTATTTTTCAAAAAAAATTATCTTTTTATTATGCTAATCGTCAAAATGTTAGTCCATTTATTTATTAATTTGATACTTAATGTTAAACAATGTAATATATATAACAAGGAATTGCTTAAAAAATTATTTTTCAATAATGTTATTCCACAATGTATAAATTTATAGTTTAAAAATTATATTTATGTAAGTAAACATATTTATTAATCAATTAAAAAATAAATATATAAAAAAAATTATCTCATAGTTATTAAAACTTGCAAATGAACAACAACCATATACCAAAAGTTGGCATGCAAATAATATAAGTTCCTTTAAACACCTTTTATCGGATTCTGGTTAATCCACTCAATCTTATTTCCAAAACAACTATATTTTCAATATTTCTAGTTTTTTAAAAAAAGTATTGACATTCTTAGTAATGAATAATTAGTGATAAATATTTTAGGGTCTGTCTGATATAACTGGATATTGGCATAAATATAATAATTAATTATTACCTTATAAAAAGAATAACAGCATAAAAATATAACTTTAAGTCAATCAAGATTAAAATCTTCTCAATAATGTTAAACACATATCTCCATCATGTTGGTTCAACCCATTTAACAGAAAAGACAAAGAATCCTAGAAAACCCCAGCCTTCAAAATGTTTTATATTAAACAATAAAAACAAATCAATAATAAACATAATGTCATAAAATTGCAGAGTGCAATTCTTTTGAAAATGCAAAGGATCCGAATCCTTCTAAAAGTAATTCCCCAAAGATCTAAAGTTAAACCCCAAATAGTAACACAATTGTACTCTTTGGTAAAAGACACCTCTCTTGCATGTAAAAGTTTGTCCTAATTCAATTTTACATCACTTTGTTAAGGTAAAAAATTACATAATTAAATTATTAAGGTAAAAATTACTTTTAATTTGTATAAGTTACAAAACTAAAAATAAGGAACAATTGTTCAAGTCTAACTCAATTGTATAAGATTAGACTCCGCATTGAAATTTATAGCTATTTATACAGTAACGTAAATTTGTTTTTATCTTTTTGATCGATGTGGAACATTGAAGTATAATTGAAAATTTTGGAGTATTCACTTGGATATGAGGTTAATGTTTGGAACACTAGAGTTCAATAATATACGTTTCTGACATTTTTTGTATGGAGAATGAATGTGACAGTTGAGTTGTTTGGTAAGAATAACAAGTAAGCAGAAGAATAAAAGCAAAATATTAGGGTTAATGCTGAGGTAGAAGGTAGGAGAAAGAAGAGTAGTTTGTAGGGTTAATGTTAGTGTAAGTTGGAAATGGTGAGAGTGTGATATAATAATAAGAAAAGAAAAAAATGGAAAAGGAAAGTGTGTGGTGTGGTGGGTCACGGAAAGAGAGAGGGGAATGGCAGTGGCAGCTTTTGCTTTTCAAAGTTTTACTCTTTTTGAACAATTTTATGGGAATGACTGTCTGCTGTGGGAATAGACCAAAGAGACCAAAGTGTGATGGTTAGCTCATAGTGCTTTATGGAATCTATAAAGCACATACCATTCATTTCCACCACAAAACCACATCATCTTATATTATTTTTTATACCTAACTCACATTTTTCTGCTTCATCTATGTTATCTCACACAATCTAGCATCAATCTTCAGTCCCCCAGAACACCATTTTCCTCGAGATTCTCACATTCTCAATACCTTAATATTCTAAATTTTAACTTTAGGACTCTACTAAATGGCCAAACTCCACCCTTTTGGATTCTCCACCAAACCATAACCACTCATGGCTTTTGCTTGCTAATCTAACACTAATCCAACAAATTAAAACAGATAAACAAATACTATGTAATGTACTGAGGCTGAATCAAACACGTAGGATTTTGGTTCTTTGCAGCCAAAAGGGAAAGAAAAGCACTACTGTATTATTCTTTTGTTCTAAATGTGTCTGCATAATATTCATTAATAAAATCTAATGATATCTCTCATGCGACAGTACTTTTTTTTCTTTTTTCTTTTTTCTGCTTTATCTACTACTTTGCTGATGCATATATAGTTTCATGAAAACTTCTTTATGCTTTTAAGTGCATGTGCATGATTAAGTAAGTAACTCTCAAGTGCATTTCCCGTTCTCTCCCTGCCACATATGTGACTCAAACTTTTACCTTGAATTGGTTTTTATTCATCTGTTTTTGTTCTGAGATTAAGGCCATTATATATATAATATTTTGTTTACAGCTTCCTGACTCAGTGACAGGCATGCTACTTCTCTTTATGCTGTCTAAAAACATGTCTTTTTTCACCCCTTTGATCTGACACGAGATTTTTCGGTGAATGAGATTCTAGCATGGAAAGAAGGGAGTGAGTTTCTTTTTCTTATTTTGAACACCACAGTGATGAAAGCACACCCATTTCAGAACTGTTAAACGTTCCATATTTACATCTTTCTGGGTTGAAGTTTTGAAACCTCAACCTCAAGTGAAGTGTACTTGCATCTTCTTTCTTGGAGATTTTCAATCTGAATGGGGAATCCAAGAGGAACAACTCTTTTGTTTTTCACATTGTTCTTCTTTTGGAGCTCCGCAGATGCTTTGCTTTCTCCCAAGGGAGTGAACTTCGAAGGTATGCAAACTTGAAATTTTGCTCCTTCTTTCCCCTTGTTCATAGCTTCATAATATGCAGAGTTTTGAAATAGGTCTCTTTTTAATGCAGTGCAAGCCTTAATGAGCATAAAACGCTCTCTGGAGGATCCACATGGTGTTCTAGACAATTGGGATGGGGATGCTGTTGATCCATGTAGCTGGACTATGGTCACATGTTCTTCAGATAACTTGGTCGTTGGACTGTGAGTCTTTTCCTTCAATCTTATAATTAACCTCTTGAAATACTGTTCCAATTTTGAACACACTCAACAGGTGTTGTACCAGGTTGTAGTGCAAATTGATTCAAGCTTAAGATGAAAGTTGTGTTGTGTTGTGTTGTTTTGTGCAGGGGCACTCCAAGCCAAAGTCTATCTGGTACTCTATCTCCGAGCATAGGCAACTTAACCAACCTTCAGATTGTGTAAGTAATTGCAAGGCTCTATGCAATTTGATACTCTCAAGATGAATGCTTCTTATTGACTATGTTTTGGACAACTTTTCAGGCTGCTACAGAATAACAACATAAGTGGACCAATCCCATCAGAGCTGGGAAAACTTCCTAAGCTTCAGACCCTTGATCTCTCAAACAACTTCTTCAGAGGGGAGATTCCTCAATCTCTGGGACACCTTAGAAGCCTCCAATACCTGTAAGCATAGATAAGCTTGGGTTTGATATCTTGAGATGAAACCATTTTCAGTATCAATCTCTCTGATGCTGAAATTTTCCCTAAAATTGTTTCAGGAGGCTCAATAATAACACTCTTGTTGGTGAATTCCCAGAGTCTCTGGCTAACATGACCCAGCTTAATTTTCTGTAATACACATGAACTCTTCTGTCTTATACTTGTATCTTATGCATCATTTCAGTTCATTTTTCCAGTTTGGTATTGCTAAAAACGTTTCTTGTTTTGTGATTGTAATTCAGTGATTTGTCATACAACAATCTAAGTGGCCCGGTGCCCAGAATTTTAGCCAAATCATTCAGGTAACTCTCTCTGTCTCTCTATCTATCTCTCGGTGTTATGTATGTGCATTTTTGCTTGGAAGGAAAACAGAAAATTGGGTGCTGGCCTATAGATTAATCCCATTCGTTTTTATTGTTTCAGCATTGTTGGAAACCCCATTGTTTGTGCCACGGGAAAAGAGCCAAACTGTCATGGGATGACATTGATGCCTATGTCCATGAACTTGAACAATACCGAACGTAAGATCTCGTCAGTGTTTGTCATGTTTTTTAAAATTCATTGTTCTTACAAGCCTTGTGTCAGTTTCCCATGTACTAGTGTACTCTGATACATTCTGCACAGTCATTGTTATGATGCTGATAGCAATATCTTTGCTTCTCTAGATGCTTTACAATCAGGAAGACCAAAATCTCATAAAATGGCAATTGCCTTTGGCTTGAGTTTGGGATGTCTCTGCCTCATAGTTATCGGTTTTGGAGGTGTTATTTGGTGGAGACACAAGCACAATCAACAAGCATTCTTCGATGTCAAAGGTACTTTCCCATTGAACACCTTAAATGAGATCAATTTCGTTATATAATAGTGTTCCTGTGCATCAAAAGCTACCAGTTTGAATTCAAGTATGGTATGTTCTCATATGCTTATGATCTTTATGTTAACTGTTTCAGACCGGCATCATGAAGAAGTGTACCTTGGAAACTTGAAGAGGTTCCAATTCAGAGAACTCCAGATTTCTACTAACAACTTCAGCAGCAAAAACATCCTAGGAAAAGGTGGTTTTGGAAATGTCTACAAAGGAGTTCTCTCTGATGGTACTCTTGTAGCTGTAAAGAGGCTTAAAGATGGCAATGCCATTGGAGGAGAGATTCAATTTCAGACCGAAGTTGAAATGATAAGCCTGGCAGTGCACAGAAACCTCCTCAGACTCTATGGATTTTGCATGACACCAACAGAAAGGCTTTTGGTTTATCCATACATGTCCAATGGCAGTGTTGCTTCTCGTCTCAAGGGTGAGTAAGATCAGTTCTAAATTTCATACTCAAATTAGACAACCTCGTTTAGTGTACCTAAGGATTCCAATACCAAAATTGGTGGTTTTCAGGTAAACCAGTGTTGGACTGGGGCACTAGAAAGCACATTGCTTTAGGAGCAGCAAGAGGACTACTTTACCTTCATGAGCAGTGTGATCCAAAGATCATTCACAGGGATGTGAAAGCTGCAAACATATTGCTTGATGACTACTGTGAAGCTGTGGTTGGAGATTTTGGGTTGGCAAAGCTTTTGGATCACCAAGACTCACATGTCACAACTGCAGTGAGAGGCACAGTGGGGCATATTGCCCCAGAGTACCTTTCCACAGGACAATCCTCTGAGAAAACTGATGTTTTTGGATTTGGCATTCTCCTCCTTGAATTGATCACAGGCCAGAGAGCTCTAGAGTTTGGAAAATCAGCCAACAACAAAGGAGCCATGCTTGATTGGGTGAGTTTCTTTCCCTTCATTATTCATCAAAAAACTCTTTCCTTCATCACAAACCAAATGTTAAGTCTCTAAGTCCTTGTGTTGTTCACATTCAGGTAAAGAAAATTCATCAGGAGAAAAAGCTTGAAATGCTGGTAGACAAGGATCTGAAGAGCAACTATGACAGAATTGAACTTGAGGAAATGGTTCAAGTGGCCCTCTTGTGCACACAGTATCTTCCAGGGCACAGACCTAAAATGTCTGAAGTGGTTCGCATGCTTGAAGGTGATGGATTAGCAGAAAGATGGGAAGCCTCACAAAGAGTTGACACAACCAAGTTCAAACCGCAAGAGTCGTCTTCATCAGATAGGTATTCTGATCTCACTGATGACTCTTTGTTGTTAGTCCAAGCCATGGAGCTCTCAGGACCCAGATGAATCAATTGTCCAGTAGCAGCAGTACATTTTCATTTTTGTTTTAAAGGTGTTCAAAGAAAGCATATGATAGTTGAATCTTTGTTACAAGAAGATTATAATGTTGTATGATAGAGATTTACCAGAGCTGAAAAAGGCTCTGGTAATGTTTACTTTCAAATGTACAGAATCTCATTCGTTGAATGTTAATTTTGTAATATGAAAAATGAATTGCAGTGATTGAACAATGTTTTCTTTAGCTGTGTGAGTTGCAACCTCAATTACGCATGATGGTTTTTAAATTCAAACAACATTAACAATAATAAGACACGACCATAGAGACTGATAATCTATGTTTATGAAAATGTGAACCTCTTAGGTGGTCCCATGGTAAGGTGCAACGGTCCTTTTACTTTGGTAGTTGATCCATTTAGGTTTGTCCCAGGGAATGGTGCAATGGTGATTCTTTCTATATAAAGCTGGGCATAAGTGTTGTACCTCTTTTACCTAACAACAGGATTTCTCCTCCACACCTCCTTTCCCATTCCCCTAACCAACACCACCAAAAAAATCTTCATTCTTTTATCTTTACTCCATTAATTATATGTTTATAAGAGGGCAATGGATTAAAATATTAACATTGTCAAGTCTCTTAAATAACTTCAAACTTTATTTTAGCTTTTTATACTTGATCTATGATTTTAATAAACTTATATATATTAATCGACCTAAACCTTCGCATAAGTTAGGATAATGATATTTTAACCTACTTTTTTATTCACTTTTAACCCACAACTCCGATCATCCTTCGATTATTTATTTTCATCAAAATATCATTATACCATAAGTTAATAGGTTGACAATGAAAAACAATGATAAAAATAAAAATATATTTCACCAATATACAAGAAAGATTTTAATTAGAATGTTAAAATATGTTTTTAATCCCTAAATTTTTATGTCAAATTGCAATTCGTTCATATCTTAAATATTGATACAGTTTTGTCCTACCGACTTTAAAACATAATAGATATATTTCTTATAACTCAATTGTGATGCTAACGTTTGAACTGTTTATATTGTTTGATACGTTATAATTCAAATTTTAACTTGAAATGTCGTTTAACACAAGAAAAAATTAATACAGTTAAGTTAAAAGGATTATATTCATTCATTTATAAATTTAAAAAAAATATATATATCGACAATGACAAATTTTAATTTTTTGTTCATATTTAGGACTATAAACGTATTTAACTCTTGAAAGTTTAAAGTATTTTGTGGCGAAAACTGAAAATTTGTTCGTGAAATATGGTGTGCGTGTGTTGTAAGGCTATTTTATCGTGGTTGTATTATTGGGGGAGAAGTTAGATACTACAAAAAAAAATATCTTAGAATTTCCTGCACTAAATTTTAAAAGAAAATGGAACAAAGACCAGATTTGACAATAATTTTTGAAATAAATAACAAACACGTGATGCCTCACAGTCCATGGGCTTTGTTTGTGAAAAAAGAGACGTGATGAAGGCTTTTGTTTTCTAGAGTAGAGATAGAAAATAGGGATTACAGGAAATAAAAGCCCGTGATTGAATATTTTATGGACTCCAGTACTGAACTCAGATTATTTTTGAAAAATAATAATTTGCAAACAAGAATGGGCTATCTTTCGTGAATTTTAATCGAAGCCATTAGCCCAAAAAGAACCCCTAACAAAGCGTAAGCACGATAGAAAATTTTACAACATTGAAAAGTTTTATTTATATTGAATTTAACTTTTTTCATTATAAAGTTTAAATTTTGGATTCTTTTTAAGAATTCAAAATTTATTATATTTTAATTTATTTTTTGATATAGTTCTCTAATTACTATAAAATACAAAAACTACTGTTCTAACCTTAAGATATTGATAAAAAATGATAATCACATACTTTAATAAAAAAAATATAGTTAATAATTACTAGAAAACAAGTTCACCAATTTTAGTGAAGAAATAACCTAATTTATGTTTTGGCCAACGTTAGGGGTGAGAATAAAAATTTAACCGGTCGAATTTGAGAAATCCGAAAAAGAAAATAGAATATAGAAACAGAATATGAAGTTTTCTAGTTTTAAATAAACAAATTATTTATTGTGAGAATTTCAATTTATTTTAAAATTTTCTTGTAAATAACATATCTGTTAAAATATATTTTAAATCTTTTATAAAACATGAATTAATTCTAAGATAAAATTTCAAAATAAAAGGAACGTTTCATCCAACTCATATGATTAAACGGAATGAAATGAAATTTGGATGAATAAAATGTGAATTGGGAATCTATTTATCATCTCTTCAAAAGTATACTGAAATTTAATTTGTAACTCATTTAGTAGAAATCACAATGATTTATAAAAGTATGCAGTATAACATTATGATGAAACGAATTCGTAACTTTTTACTTTTATTATTAGTACGTTGAAGTTACACATAACACATGGTTAGACAAATGGAACTAAAGAAATATTCTCTTTATGATTTACCAAAAAGAAAGAAAGATTGCAATTTAGGTTGTCTCAGAAGTCTCATTTGAGAATCTATCACTCTCGAAATAGAATGGTTCCTTCTTTCCACTCGCTTCCTTAAATTATAATACATAACATTTCTTTCAAAATATTAAAAATGACAGTTTTTTTTTTTTTTACTTTAAAACTATAACTACAATCATGCATGACAAGACTCCTAATTAATTTAAAATACACTCTTGACAAAATAAAAAACATTTTAAAACATGTATTAGGTTAGTTTTAACTTATTAACAATGTTCCGGTACATCCAATAAGTCTATGATCACTCAAGAGTCGATGTTAAGTTAAGTTTAAATATTCCTACCTCTCATACATTTCTTCACTTTCTGAAACATCTTTTAAGGACAAAATCGTGACGAAGCTCAAATACCCTAAAGTGAACAATACCTAAAAAACACAGTGATTGTTCTTAACGATGATTATCAAAGTAAGTCAATATATATAAACAAGAAAAAGAAATGTATGTTTTATAATTAACAATACATCTAACATATTATGTGTATTTTTGATTCCCCTCTCAATTTGTAGGGTTTTGGGGTTCATATATACAAGCAAGTAGAGGAGGTAGATAATGACCAGACACAATCTTAATTAACTGTTCCCTAACACAATTCTTATATTCCATGATAAAACTGTGTCTGTCTCCAAAGTTTGTGGGCTGAAATGGTTGGTGTTATTGTGTGGCTGTTATTTGAGGAGGCTTAAGTTAATAAGAAAGGAGAAAGGAGGTTAATTGATAAGCAAATCTAGGTGCAAACCATGTCCAATACTGTGATCTACACAATCTTTCCACGTTTGAAGCCATTTCCTGAGTTTTGAGCCACAAGTTTTGTGGCAACCTATTACACGGTCGGCATCACTGTAATTTTGATGTCACGTCCACACAGTGACCGTGCATATCTTCATTGTCGCCAACCCTACAAATTTTGTCACTGCTTTATCTTAATTGCATTCCTCTCAAAGTGCAACCCTTCTCTCAGATGTTGACCACCTCTCACTCTTCCATCATCAACAACCAACCATCTTCACATGCATGGACCACACTACTTTCACATCTAATTCATACCATTTTTCTCTAATTATAGACTTTAAATTTTATATTTACAAACATACAAAGATGATTTTACAAGTCTGACATAGAGTAGACTCGAGAATACATTTTTCATATTATTAAATATGTATAAGTCATAAGAAGAAAAAATACGTATAAGAAGTGTTTGATGAAAAACAACTAAAATCTAATTTTCAGATTTATCTATTGTAAACTTATCTAATATGTATAAAGTGTACAATATTCCATAATATAAAAGACAAAATAAAATATAATATATCATCATAATATATGAATATTTGATAATAACATAAAAGAATCAAATACATGATATTTCCAACAATAAAATTAAAATCAGGAGAAATGTGATATTTCTAACACGTATAAATGATCTCGAATAGAGAAGTCAAAAATTGGATACAGAAATATTTTGACACTCAAATTAGTTGGATGCAAAGATATTCTTAATTATTTGATTAATCTTTAATATTGTTTAATTAGGGGTAATTTAAGAAGGATCCTAGATGGAATCCGAAAAAAAAAATTATTATTTTTTTATTAATTGAAGTTTATCGTGATCATTAGAACAAATTTAACCTTAATTTCACGATTAGTTTATATATGATGTTTTTTTTTTCAAAGTTAAGACCCACTTAGTTTGAACTGATAATTATGATCAACATCAACGTTTTATGAGATATTGAAATAAATGTTTAAACATCTTAGTGGGAAACCATTCTAAAAGATTCCTGAGTCCAAGATGCTACAACTTGAGATGTTGATCCCAAAAGTCATATTCGTATTTGCTGTTTGGATTTTCTGACCATGATACAAAATATTTTATTTGTTCAATTTTTTTTAATTTAAAAAAATTGTGTTTTAGTCTTTCAATTTTAATAAATTGTTTTAATGTTCTCTCGAATTATACTGTTACATTCGTTGTGGTTAACAAAATTAATGATATCCACGTCCACTAATTAAACGCATAATTAAAATTGTAACGTAAGAAAAGTCACTTTAATTTGTTTGGCTAAAGTATATTTTTAATACATTAAATTTTAGTTAAATTTTATTTTAGTTTTCTAAATATAAAAAGTAATAGTTTTGGTCTTTCATAGTTAAAAGGTGAGTTAATATTTCTAGTTCAAAATAAATGTAAAAATTTTGTTTTGCTCTGCTCCTTTATGGGAAAAAATTTAGAGATATAGGAATTAACTCTTACCATTTAGGAATTAATTAATTAACCAAATGTTTTTTTTTATCATATGAATATGTTTAATTCAATAACAAAATGCTATATATAATTCATCACAGTTTTAAACTATCAAAATTTAAATTGTCGAGTAATAATTTTAGATTTTCTTTTTGTCATAATTCTAAATCTCAAAATTTAGTTACTAAAAGTAAACAGTGAATTAATTCATTCTAATAATCAATATATTTTAATTTTACAAATGAGAAAAAAAAAAGATAAAAACAAAACAAAATTGATTGCATTGTTGTGTATATGTAGTAGCATCACCCATGCCACCATTGTTAGAAATGAAGAATGAGAAAAAGTTGGAAAATTATTTGTATTTCTTAAATTAAATATGTTAGCTATCTAAACAAATTTTCAACGTCAATTTTGAAAATTGAAATAGATTATTTTTAAATTGAAAAAAAAATATTTTAAAATTATTGGAGATTAAAACTTTATTCTGATCATATAACCATTACAAGTCTATATTAATAATATAAGTCGTCATTACAAATTATTAATATATATAATATCTGTGCAGTAAGAAATCACATGTATCTTTTACTTAAAATGGATAATTTCATTTAACCTACCTCGACAAAATCTTTTTGTAAATATTTAATGCAGTTGAAATTGTATGATAGTAATAAACAATCTAGATGTTCAATAATAAAATACACAATAAATTATTATTATTATTATTATAACATGTATCTGCGTAATTATTTTCATAATATATTTACTAGTTCTTTAAAGTTTAATTTACAATATTCTTATATGAGCATCACATCAAATCCAAGTATATTATTACCTTCCTCTGTCAAAGCTGATTGAAAAAAGTCAAAAAAGGACGCATGAAGAAGACCACCCTTAACGAATTAAATTTGACAAATTACAAAACCAAAAGTTCCGATGTAATCTTTATGAATTAATGCTAATGCGTTATTCAGAAATGACGATGCTGTAGACAACAAATGTTTGATAACAAAGTGTGAAGTGAATAATAAGGAAGGGAAGACAAAAATGACAACATAGGAAGAAAAAGAAAACAATATAAAATGCGAAGAATGTTTATGTCTGGGATGAATTTTATAGAGTGTATCCACGATGGTGCAATGAAGTAGTCGAAGGGAAACGAAATTTGAATGAGTCTCTTGTGGCCACAAAGTAAAGATTTGATCTTGATGGGGCTGAGTGTGAAAAGACATCCATGTTTTGTTGGAGCAGCATTCCATGAAAATCAAAACCTCTTCACTCACCCAAAAGCCATGTCAACAGTGAACAACTTAAGAGAAGAGATAAGTGTAAACCTAAACACAGGACCACACCAACACCTTCGTTTGTGGTCTACGTGCATCCTCATCTATTGTCTCTTACGTGCCACCCTCACATTCGATGTTATAATTTTCACCAACTTTATCTCACTCACCATGCTTTCAGTTGCTTCCACCTCATCACACACTCTCACAACTCACCAATATATCAAATAACATGTCTTGAAAAGTCTCATATTATCTAGAATAATCAATGAAATGAATGTTAGTGACTATATAATGGATTCTAAGTCTATAATGTTTCTTGTTCTGAATCAAAGAAACCTCAAACGTATATTTGACTTATTTGTTAATACTCTTAGATTAAATTATTATTTTAAAATTTGTAGATGTACTCGAGTCGAAGAACAAAAAACATAAATGTTTTGTCTATGCGTTTTATTATATTTATTTTATTTCTTTATTAATAAAGTGATTTTTGAAATTTTTTTTCACCAATAAAATACTCAAATATTTCTAAAATAAATAAACAAATATTTATCCTTTACAGAAAAATAATGTCACATCTTGGGTATTTACTGTCTTACTTTACTTACATGTTATTATCTAGCTCATCACGATTCAGGTGATAATTAATTCATCCATGTGTCATAAATTCATAAGCCTAAGTTCTGGCTCAATATATATATATATATATATATATATATATATATATATAGCGTTTTCCAATTATTTAGTGTAATTTTGGTTTGAGTTAGAATTGTTGCCCTACCACATTTGTTGATGTGTACATAGATGTCTCTCACACTAAATGCTCCACAAGTAACAGTTACACAATTTCTTCCTAGGTGATGTTCAATCCCTTTCTGTCATTCAAATTTACAACACAAATACCAACATTTTCAGCCTATGTCTGCTTCATAATTAATCTCTATAACAATTATGTTTTAGCAAAAAAAGAAAAAGAAAAAGAAAAACTTTCCATCAGGTATATATCAATACAACAATATTATTATACCTTCAGTTTTTCTACGGAGAAATTAATATTACTTTTCATATGAATTGGCCCAACTTCCAACTGCCAACTCCATTATGCTTGCCCTGGATTGGAAGTTATTGTGTGCCCCAAACACCACCTTCTCTATTTCTTTGTAAGCATCCAATTGTATGGCTCGTGGCAAATTTTAGTCACAAATTTATTGCATGAAAATTAGGTCACGTTAACTAACGTACTAAATGTGTAAAGTTGTTTAATCACATATCCCGATATAATATAATATAAGTAAGAAGACACTGCTCGCAACGGAATATAATTTATAAACCACGATCAAGAAAAAATAATATTAAACTGATGAAATGATTGTGTGTGAGACCACTGATGTAGTTCACTTCACGTGTATCATTAAAAAAATGAAACATAGGAGAATCGTTCTCTTATTGTAATGAGGGAATATAAAAACATACGTACCAACATCCCATGCAGAATATATTTTTTTTTTTTACTTGATCCGGATATATATATATA
>Ga0214545_1000754_pt1 | contig 55477 bp, 17 predicted proteins | sample CNSS4metaG_FD_160064 | JGI IMG/M metagenome (GOLD analysis project Ga0214545, IMG submission 160064) | Root nodule microbial communities from cowpea collected in UCLA plant growth center, Los Angeles, California, USA - CNSS4 | ecosystem: Host-associated > Plants > Roots > Nodule | place: USA... | reverse complement strand
ATATATATATATATATATATATATTAATTATTATGTTATATATATTTTTATAATTATTAATTATTAAATACATATATTATTAATAATAACTATTAATATATATATATATATATATATATATATATAAGTATATATTATTATATATATATATATATAATAAAATAATAAAAATAATAATTATATATAATAAAATAAGATTAATAAATAAATAATAATTATTAAATAAAATAATAATAGTGTATAATAACTTATAAAATGCATTGATGTATTTTGGATGAGGATGAGGATAAATTTGTAAAATAGAATTGTTCAAATATGCTGTATAAAGAAGAGATCAAATCTTCATCTCATTTTGTTATTCCATCTTATCAAATCAATACATTTCTCTCCAAATGAACACCCATGACATCTTAAATGCATAGTTGTAAATAAGCTTATTTGAGTAATCAGAACAGGACCTAAGTTCAACAAGTTCAGAAAATAAGAAATGAGAGTTAAAAAATTAAGAATCACAGTATCATTATCCGAATGGAATAAATTTCCAAAATTTTAAGACATAATAATAGTCGTAAAGATTATATTGTTATATGATATATTCATATGTAAGGATTATAAATAATAATTATATATATATATATATATATATATATATATATATATATATATATATATATTATCCTGTTATAGATTATTTTTGAATTTTATTGTCGTGGCCTTTTAAATTTATTATAATTAAATATAAAAATATATAAAACTAGAAAAAAATGTTGTTAATGATTAGTTCCTTTAAAAACAGAAATCAGCATAAAACAATTTGCAAAATTTTTAAAAAAAAAACATGATGAAAATTTAATCTTTTACATAAAGAAATTGTATTCAAATAATAAAATAATCTAATTTGACAAAACAAATTGATATACTCACGTGGATAAAGTTTAAAATGTAAAAGTAGTGTAACTAAAAAAAAGTCCTATCTTCATGGTGATCCATTTATTTTTTGAATTTTTTTCTTGTTTTTATGTATTTTCTAGAATTATTGTTATTGCATTTTATGTAATAATGAGGACAAATTTTAATATTATGTTATTTTTTTATTGTTTTTCTCTTACTTTTAATACCTCGTTACGAAGCACTATAAATTTTTATGGATTCCATTACTTTGACATTTTATAATTTTCTATACCCCCTTTCCATTTATTTTTTTACTCTTTATCTCTTTTCTCCTTTACTAATATTAAATTTCACATTTTTAAATGATGACATTATATATAAAAGTAAGTGTCTAATTGGTTGTAACGGGTGTCACAACAACATTTCTCATTTTTTATTAACTTCATGTTTTACGTATATAAATCGTCTTTCTGTTTTCAAAACTCAGAATTCTCTTACTTCGACAGAAGAAAATCTCAAAATTACAGTCCATACAAATATGATAAAAGAGCTTTGAAACCAGAAGAAGGGTTTTGATTGCGTAAATTTAGTTATCATAAAAAGAAAAATATTGTTTAATTATAGAGGCGATGTGGGTGGTGTTGTACTTAATATAATAATTGAGCACTTGGTCATAGTTTAGAAAAGTAATTGGAGTCAGAAACGGTGAACAGTGACACCTCGGAAGCAGAGCATAGAAAATTCCAGGAAGGAACTGGTCATACACGCTCTTTTAACAACACAATCTACCATTGCTTATCTCTTGGACCATTCCTTATGGAACTTTCAAGTACCTTCAATCCCGTGGGTCCTTCAGAATGTTTGCCAACCACTATTTTACTATTTTCCACTTTCCCTTCCAATTATGCTACCCTAACTTTCAAAATTCGATAATAAAACTAATAACACCTAATCAAAATGCTAAGGGTTATCAGTAGCTATACTCAGCGTAATAATTATCGGATCTTTCGAAGGAGTATTACCGGAAAGATATAATATCAATGAATATGAATTATTAGAAAAACATAAAATCAATGAATATAGTTGAACATATAAAAGATTAATATTACTCTTAATTCAAAATTTTAAGACGACAAGTTCATAAATCTTAATCTTTATATAATATTTTATTTTCTTATTCTTATTTAATATAGAATTTAGATTCACGCTTAAATTTTCGATAATATTTTTTTTTCTTCAGCTTGCTATGGGTCCTGCTTATGATATTTTATGAAAGCGTATCAAATTTGGTCCACAAGACTTCAATTTCAAGGTTTGATAGAAAACCGACCACTTTTGATTATGGGTTGTAATTGTAACCCAATCCAAATTCAATCAATCATGATATTTCGTTACAGGGGTTTAGGCACCTCAGTTTTAATAAATATATATGATACTTGTTATTAAAAATTTGTTCGCTAAACAACATTATAAAACAAAAAAATTGTGCCAAAAGAATATAATTTATTTGGTGTGTTTTGGTTGAGATTTTGATGCTTTCTCGTGCAAATAAAACAGTAGGGATTGACTTCTCAGTCACCCACCAGGCCACCAACTTGTGTATTTTATTGAAGAAATTGTTGAAAAGATAGTGCAGGTTAATATAAAACATATATGACTTTATCATTTTCTTACAAATTTACGCACTAATAGTTATTTACATTAACAACAATAATTAGTTGTTCGTTAGTTTAATAAACATGAACGCTGTGTCACTTGATGACAATGATAGTGGGAACCGTGTTTTGGCATTCCAATGAGGGAAACGTACTTCATCACCTCAAAACAAAATCTCTTATTGGAATATATTATATAGTTTTAAATTTATATAGGGCGAACAAGAATGTGACATTTGGGTCCCTAATGCAACCTAAATTTATATCATCCACTCCTAAACTCTCCATGTTTTATCTTAATTTTGTTTTCAAATTCTTCGTCATCTACACTTCTATGCTCGGTAGAAAAAATTATTTGCCCATCGCACTAATAAAATTCACATGCCTATAAATTAATTATTAAGTCGAGAACTTCAACAATGCAATACAACTCGACAAGTAAACCAAAACTAAAATAAATATATTGGAAATAACACAATGACACCTATTTTAACATAATCACACTTATAAATAAAAACATAAAATAAACTTAATCTAGTTCAACAAACATTTAACAAGATATTATTACTGACCATGTCTTATTGCAAAAGGGATGAATAGTACAATTTTTTTTTTCTCCAAAAGTTGTAAATAAGTTCGTCCTATTTTTTCCAGTAAAAAAAAATACAAACTCGTGTAATTATTCAAGCGAAAATTAAAAGTATCCTCATGCAATTTTTCTGTCAAAAATAATAAATATTGTCATAAAACATGATATTCTCCTTATTAGGGATAAAAAAAAACTGATAAAATGTGTGACAGATATGATTTTTTTTTAATTAGAAAAAAATAATTAAATAAATAATTCAGGACACTTTGAGTGTCCTAATCCTTATACAAAAATTTACAAAAGAATAAATACATACTAGTAGAGTATCCTCAAACCTAGACATCTAGATACAATAAGCTTAAAGTAAAAATTACAAAAAAACTCATCACATAAAAAAAGTTCATTATCAATAAAAAATGCAGGGTTCCCTTCAATTTAGACCTAAAAAATCGACAATAGATAGAGGGGAAAGATTAGTTATAAGGGAATGTGTATAACCTCTTATGTTAAATTCTATATTAAAGTCCATCTTTTTTATGTGTAGAGATATAATAGGTATGTCCAAGATATGAAATCAATATCACAAATGGATACTTGTACGTAATGAATATAATTTAATTATCCGTTTATTGATGATATAAATATGAATATCATAGTATTCAATTCATTGACATCCATTAACCGTTAATAATTATTAATGAACTTTATTAGTATGTTTTTTAAATTCAAGTGAAAATATAAAATTATTAGTGAAAGAAATATTAATCATCACTAATCATTTAAAAATTGATTTAATATGTATTTTTTACTTGAACTTATGAAATAGAAGCTATTTTGTAAAAGATATTTTTTAAAAATTTATATTTTAATACAACTTATTTAATTCTTTTAAAAGATAAAATTTATTTGTATTAATATTTTGTTGAGTAATTTGATTTGAATTGTATTTATAAATTATTTTTATATCTAAATCTATATTTTAAATAATTTTACTTAAAAATTTTAAAAAACAAAACCCGCATTTCCTACTATTTGTTTTTCTTTTCTTTGAGGCCCAATACTTAATCCAACAAAAAAATTATAACTAATTAAAAAAAACACACTAAAAGAAATTAAAAATAATGATAGAGGAAAGGATATTCTTAGGGTTATGCAAAATTAATCAAATTTGACTAAACTCTTAAATAAGTGTACCGGTCCAATTTGACTATTGGGTTTTAATTTTTCTCTTTTTCTCAAAGTTTTTAAAGAAATTCAACACAATTCAAAAATAGTTTACAAACATTCGATTCAAAAATATTGTAGTTCAGTTAAAAAATAGTGTAGTTTGGATAAAATATAGTACCATTCAAAAATAGGTTAAGGTACATAGAAGTTCATATTACAATTTAGTGCTTTGTAGTTTGGTATAACAAAACGTAGTTTAGTTATGTTGTTTTAAACTATTTTTCAATTCAATTTTGTTCTTTTGAACTATTTTTTAATTCAATTCAGTTCAAACAAATTACTTTTCGGTTCACTACAATTTTTAACTGTTCAATTCAATGCATCTCATTTTGCCCATCCCTAGATATCCTCCTATGAAAGAAAAAGAAAAAAAAAAGAAGATAACCTCAAGTGGTTGTATATACTTCTAATCAGATATCAACCTAAACTAATTGTTGATTAATGTACTTGTTATATAGAAATTAGTATGATAGGTCAGGAACATGATTATCAAACTTGTGAGTTAACTCGTTAACCCGAACGAGCTTACGTGCTCACTCAGTGCTTTTGAGTTAACTTGAAAGCAAACTCAATTTTGGTGTAGAATCGTGGGATCGGAGGTAGAATTGGTAGGCTCAATCAAAATCACGAATTTACTTCCGATTTGGCGAGTTCGTCAATATTTTTTTAATGTAAAACGAAGTCGCTTTTATGGCTTACCAGATTAGGGTTTTCTAATTTAGGCTCACTCACAAAGCCCATTTTCTTCTTTCATCTATGCGATTCCATTCACTCACCACTATACTCTCGATTTGACATGGTTGCTTGGGATCTCCATCAATTGTCGTCACAAACGTTGTCGTCGTCACCTAAGGTCATTGTCGCTCGTTGTTGGCTGGTGTAGCTCGTTGTGGGTCATCGTTGCTCATAGTAGGTCACACTTGCATTTTGCCCCTGCTCTATTTTTCGTTTCGAGTATTCGTGTGTCGCCCTTATTCACATTTTTATTATCATGTTATCAATACTCAGAACAAATTTTACATGCCCTTTTGTCCCTCTACACTTACATTTTTTTTATCGAAAAAAAGTTTAAGCCCTTTTGTCCCTTTGCATTTAGATTATTTTTATATTGGAATTTTGTAGTGAATTGAAATTGAAATAGGACGTTTGGGAATGGTTCTAAAAGAATTGAAAGCAATCCAAGTGCATCTTCATCCGTTTAAAGTAGAAGTAGAAATACTCCAAACAACAAATCAAATATTCGGTGGAAACACGGGATATATATATTATTGGATATGAGAGAAAAATTAAATGTAATTGTTGCTCAAAAAAAATTATGAGTGGAGGAATATTTAGATTTAAACATCATCTTGTCGAGTAAAGAGGATTTTGAAACTTATGCTTATGTTTTTAATGATCAGACATAAATACTTGACATTTTAATTTATGTTTTATAATATTTGTGTGAACTTATTTAATTGTTTTAAGTTATATAATTTTTTAGACTTATTTGAATTAAAATGCTATCTAAATAATTATTATTTTTTTCATATCAAAATAAATTCTTACAAATTTATTGGACTCTCACGAATTTATATAAACTCTTGAATTTGACAATTTTTATCTCGAATATGACATGTTTTTTTAGTGTAAGATTCAATGATTCGATCGTTCTTTGAAAAAATCATTTTATTATAATAGTCTATTGAATTTATACATTATTAAATATAATATAACCTTTCTCTAGTAATATGATTCACTAATTTTAAAGGGTTAGAATCCGTATGCTACCTTCGTATGTAATATAAAGGTTAAATTATTCATTTGGTCCCAATTTTCGTATATAAATTTGAATTTGGTCCCTCAATTTTTAAAAGTGTTAACTAGGTCCCTAATTTTGATAATTTGTTTCAATAAAGCCCCTTCCGTTAAAATGGCAGAAACGGCGTTAAGAGTACAGTGACATGGAGATGTTAGATGGATCTGAACAGTGAAGTGGCACATTAAATGTGGTACACATGGAAATTTGAATGCTGTAATAAATAAATAATTTCGAAAAAAAAATGGTGTGCATTTAATATGTAATAAAACAGAATCAGCGTTTGTGTTAACCAACAAATTGGGGATTATTCTAGGGTTTGCCAGCAAATTGGGGATTATTCTAGGGTTTGCGTTCGTGGTCAAAATTGGAGAAAGGAAGGGTTGTGAAAATTAACGAAGTTGAGGTGGAACTGGTGGAGTACGATTCTTCTAGAGTGCTCAAAGCTGAAGAGGTTGAGATCTTGCAGTTAAAAAAAAAACTATAATCAGATTGATAAATCTGGTAGGAACGAGGATATCAGTGAAAAAAACAAGGACTTCTTGGAGGATGAGGATGATTGGGAGGAAATAGAAAGAACTGATTTGGAGAGGAGTTTTGGTGTTGCTGTTGGATCCTAATTTCTTTAAATACACTTCTAATGATGATGAGTACACTTTGTTATATAACTGCGATTCTCTTGGATATACGTCTAGTGTGAATATTGGAGGAGCAATAGCATTTAATTGCCCCATAGATGGTGGTCTTCCTGCATTTTTTGTGCTGAGTACTGAAGTGGTTAATTTAAATAATTTGGGGTGCAAGAATAGCATCAATGTTTCTGTTCTAGGAGAGGCTGTGAAGGTTGATTCGGTTGTGGGAATTCAAATGTGGGGTGCAAGAATAACATCAATGTTTCTGGAATGTGGAATCAAACAAGAAATTCATCCACTCTGGTTTAGGCAGGTTGAGTTTCACACTCTGCGACAAACCCTAGAATAATCCCCAATTTGCTGGCAAACCCTAGCACAATTTTTCTTTTCGAAATTATTTATTTATTACAGCATTCAAATTTCTATATGTACCACATTTAATGTGCCACTTCACTGTTCAGTTCCGTCTAACATCTTCACGTCACTGTGCTCTTAACACCGTTTCTGTCATTTTAACGGAAGGGGCTTCATTGAAACAAATTATCAAAATTAGGGACCTAGTTAACACTTTTAAAAATTGAGGGATCAAATTCAAATTTACATACGAAAATTGGGACCAAATGAATAATTTAACCTAATATAAAAGTTGTGAACTATTGTGTTATTAGTATTTTCATATTATAATTGAAATTAATTATATTGTTATTATAGTATAAACAATAATTAAAGATAAACTTATTTCAAGAAGAAGTGAAATGATTTACTTTCATTTTATTTTAAATTGACCATTGAGATTTATTAAGTAATAATAGATTTAATTATTTTTTAAGGAATCATTCATATGTTTATTTTTTTTTTGTAAATTCGTTCTTTTTTTATATTCATATTATTAATTATGTTTATACGAAGAAGGTTATTAGGATACTCATCCTTATTCAGAAATAAACACTTCACTCAAAAATTAATTTTAATGAAAATCTTACTTTATGTTTTTAAAATTATTAACTTTCATAATTTTATACTAGTAAAACACATGTTTACTTTTTAAAAAAAATAATAACAAAAAGTAAGAAAATTATTGTTATTATAATTATAAATGTAAATTTAAATAATTTTTACAATTATATTATAGGTAATTTGAATTTTTTTAGATAATTATTTTATTATACGTAATTATTTTAGTTTAAAAGAATAGTTACATTTCAGAAAAACTAAATAAAAAATTACTAACTAAAACAGGAAATTCTCTTTCTAGAATAGTTTACATATATGTTAATTAAATTTTTAATATTCTAAACTAAAAGAGGAAATTCTTTTTCTATAACAGTATAGATGTGTCTCCAATTTTCGTTTTCAAATATTTAATATATCAGTTTATTAATATAATATGCTTTTACCCCATAATTTTTGAAGCAGCCCTCAAATTTTCAAAATAATTGTTTTGTCTATGTAAAAGTGATTTCCAAAATGTATATTTTGGAAACTTTTTGAAATTTTTGGAGTAAGATTTTCAAAAAGAGATTTTTAGAATGTGATATTTAAAATAAAATTTTTACAATACATGAAATGTATTCTAGAATTAGTTTTTTTTTTCTTTCTTAAATTGAATTTTCAGAATAAACTTTCTTAAAAATTTATAATATCTTTTTGGAAACATTTCTACATGTAATGCATTCTATAAAGAAAATTTCAGAACATATTAAATACTTTCCAAAAGACTTTTTCAGGACAAGTTTTTGTTTCTCATTTTCTCTCTTCTCTGCAGTGTTCTTTCGTAACGGTGACGAAGAAAGCGGCGGCAATAGTGAGTGATGGTGGTGAAGAATCTTTAAGTCTTTGCATCATATTGTGAGGTGCAGTTAAATAATTGTGGGGTGAAGGAAGCAATTAGCCAACAATATCAGATAGTAGAGGTGGCCTGGAGAGCCCAATTTAAACGGTCCAGTTTAAATAATGTATCTTCTAAAGTATATTTTTAATTAACAATTGTTGCTTCCTGCACCCATAAAATTTCTTCATCCACTCCATCAAAACAATTACCGGAAAAAATTTTCAATATCCCTTTTACTCTGTTTACTCTATTTGAATGTGTAGAAGCTCAATTCCATATTAATTCTTATAAAAGATCCCAATTGGATTATTTTACTATTACTATTATAGACTGTCTACTTTTATATTATTTATTTCCATCATTATATATCACATGTCCAATCCAATTAACTTTTTCGAAGTTTATTTTTGTTAGTAAAATTTTGTTGGTAATTATGGAATTTTGTGTAGTGTATATTATTATATAAGAATATTTTCACATATTTTTTATTCTAATTTTATCTTTTTAAATAATATTTTTTAAAATTAAAATAATTATCTCATCAATTTTAATTTTTAAGTGTTTATTTTTAAAATTTAACCATTTTTTTTATTTCATTACTTTTTTTAAACTTAATTATTTTTTAAACAAAAATAACTATGTATAATATAACAATTACTTATAAAATAAATAAAATTATATAAAATATCTATATTTATTTTTACGATCATAATAATAATAATTACTTTTTATTTTTTTTATCATAAAAAAAATAAACACCCTGCAACCTCAACTATAATTTCTTTGTCTCCAAAATTATTAATCCATCTTATTCCGCTTCTCAGAAAGAAATACACTAAATCTGATTTCAATATCATCAGCTCAATTAACACTTCATTGGATTACGAATTTACGAAGAACGATTTCAAGAATAAAAAAATCATGGTAGTCCATATTACTTTAGTGATTTTTTTTTTTTTAACTTTCTGTTTATAATTTCTTGATTTGTATTCGCATTTCATTTGATTAGGTAATATTTTCTCATATAACGTGCAATCTGTGTTTGAGAAAGGCTTATATTCGAAGACCCAATGTTGTTTTTTGTATAAATATTATGTTCATATTAATAAAGTAAAATAATTGTTAATTTATAAAATGTTAATCTTGGAGAAGCCTAAATTATGTCAACGTTGTGAAAAGGCTAAAAGAAAATGATTTTATATATGTTGTCAAAAAAGAAAGTACAACTTCTGTTCCTACCACCCCAATAATTGCTGTCACTTTTATTAAATGGTGAAAATAAAGAAGTAATTTATTTTTTAAAATACCAGAACACAAACTCATTTTCATTTGCTTGCATAAATTAGTAGTAATAAGATTTGTTCTTAATTCATAATAATAGTCAAAATTATGATGAGATAGGAAGTTTTTTGTAAAATAAGTGAAGGTAATTCTAAGATTGGTCAACTTTATACATATGACATGTGTACCGGTTAGCATGACATGACCCATAATTTATTATTATAAGATATAAATAATATTAAATTAATTATATATCTATTTTTTAACTTTTAGGTTAAATGTGCATGTACCATCAATAGATATTTGATTGTTAATTAGATTTGACTAATATAAATGATTAATTCAATGATCTTATTTAATCATTTAGAATACAAGAGTTATCACTATGTAGGAAAGAGGTATCATTATGGTTTTTGTTGTTTCACTATGGTTGTTCAGTTGTACTATATTTAGGCATAGTAAAGAAGAGAGAATTATAAGCTATGGTTGTCAACCATAGTTTAGAGTGTGAGTATGGACTACAATTTAAACCATAATTCTACATTAAAACCAATTTCAAAAATGGTAACGGGCTCAGATTATTTAGAAAATCGTAATTCATACCCCTTTGGAAAATTAAAAAATTTAAAAAAAATGTAGGTATAAGCTATGGTTGTAGCAAAAATCATAGTATATATTACTAATTAAAAAAAATTGAAAATCAAAATTGAGGAAGAGGCTACGATTTTTCTAAACCATAGCCTATACTTTGTCAAAAGTTGAAAAAATGTCACTGCGTTTCAATAGTTTACGTTTTTTTTTTTAAATCGGAGTGTATTATCATAGTAAAATGCAATAATTGTACTAGTTTATGCACTTTTTACATCAATGATCAAAGATCAAATTTTAGTCAACGAAATATTTATATTACACTTTTATATGATGTAATTACATTAATAGTTGGTGACTTAGGTAACATGATGCAGGAAGGGATTGAAAATTCAATGACTACATCTATCCCCAACAAAATGGGTTTAGCTCTCCATTGTCATGGAGGGTACAAACTTACAAAATGAAGGTGGAAGAAGATGAAGATACAAGGAGGAAGAAGAGATTACCCCCACAAGCCCTAACAGACCTCCACACTCTCCGAAACATATTTTTTGAGCTCCAAACATTTCCAAGATAAGTTTTCCTCGACAAGTTAAGAAGATAAAGGGCTAAGTTGCCACATCAACAATAGTGGCGCCCGACACGAACTATCCACCGCCAGGCGCGAGAAGTAAAGGAGGAAGAAACTAAGTTCTGTAAATCTAGTGCCTAATGCCCTTTGAGTGTCGCCCGGCGCAGGCACACTAGAGACAAGGCTGGCACCTGGCGGGAGTGTTGGTCGCCAAGAGCTGACTTCTTGGAATCAGGCTAGCGTTTGACGCTGGTATTGTAGGCGCCCGACGAACTCTGTCTCTTTCATTATTTCACATATTTGAACTTCTTTTTGTTACATAGGATCACTCACTTGTCTGGGTTTTGGAACAAAGCTTCCTGACAAAATTTAGACATAAAAAATAGGGATTAGTGGTAAAATTAGATTACTGTAATCCAAAATGTGATTATTTATAAAAACAAGATAAACTCTAGGAATAAGAAAGTTCAACTAAAGAAGAGTTGATTTTGTTAATAAAATATGACTAAGATAATGATAAAAATTAACATTATCAATGTGAAAGAACCTGGTATTTTTCAAATATTGCAATAAGAGGAGTGTGCCTCGATGTTTGTTTGGATTTTTTTTTTTGTCAATATAATGCTAACGCGTGAATTTTTTGGTCAATATTAGCTAAGATTAATTTTTTTGTTAATATTGATTGAGAAAATAATTTCGATCCATAATGTTGTAAAAATAATTTTGGTACATGTTAGTCTAAATAATTGTTATCTACATAAAAAAAAACGCCTCAATCAACTTGAAAAGAAATTTTTGTCTATGCGAGTTTAAATAAATCTTGAAAAACTTAATTCAAAATATCTAATAACATCAATGAAAGAAGATCATAAATATTAGTAGTTTTATAATATTAACCATTGTTTGGTATTTACATAATTTGTTTTCAAATAGTAATTATTGAAATATTTGATCCAAACACAAAAAATTAAAATTTAATAAATTTGGATTTCCTTGTCTAAATAAAACATTTTGAAAAATGAAACAACTTAAGACAAGATTAAATTTTACTAAGAACATATATTGTTGAATAATGCAAAAATTAATGAAAGTGCATGGACTATCAAAATAATTTGCTTATTCGATACTCAAAATTGGAGATGTAGATATGCATGTGAATAAAAACGGTGCACTAATCCATTTCTATATTCAACTATTGAATGTGTACAACCTCATTTTATCTTTAATATATGAATAAGAAAAAAATTATTTAAATCCTCTCATCAATTAGATGAAAACCATGAAATAGAGGGCATGTGGTTTGGGTTAGAGTTTTTGAGTGACAGTAAGTGTTTAAGTATTCAAAGTCAATAACTTAAATTGAAAATTAGAATTTTTTTACTAACATTAAGTGTTTAGGGATTATAAGTAAAGAATTTAAATTGAAATTTGACGTACTTATAATGCTTATAATAAATAACTATCTATCAAGCAAATGATTTTTGGGTCCATGATTAGGAAAAAATGTAAGCATAACCGCAGTAAAATATTACTGACAAAATCTTTACATTTAGAATAAACTTGATACTTTTTGACCCAACATTTTCTTTCGAGTTTTAAAAAAGACAATTAAATTTGTTTTTGTTTTACAATAACAATAAATATCAAGGTAGATTTTATCTTTAATATCCAGTATTTACGCATATATAAATGGAGATGATAATGTAGGCATGTCTTAAAAAAATATGGTTTACAAATAATTGTTTGAAAACTTTTCAAATAGAAAAAATATATTATCTGAGTTTATTAATGTCACGTGAATTGTTGTTTGATATTTTGTTGATTCTTTTCTTTGAATGTACTATAGACGATGAGATTTGATAGTGCATGAAATAGACTTATTATATGTTTTTATTTTGCTAATGAATTCCATCTCATTTGCTAAAAACACTTCATATCTTCCCAATAAATTTCGTAGATATATTTTCTTTTTATAAAAGAATTTTTTTAAACCTATAAAGCTAGAGAAGTACTACCTCGGTTTATTAATGCAAAGTAAGTTGTTCTTTGACTAATATTTTCTTGATTCTTTTCTATATAATTTATTCATTTATTCTAACGACATACAAACATCAAATGCAAATTAATAAAGTTTTCCTCGATTAGACATAGTTGAAATTGTCTTTGTATACACCTACCATTTCTTAAAATAAACACGCTTAGGTATAATTGACTAGTCTTTATTAAAAGCAAGTATTCAACTCAACAACATAGTAATGCGAACTTTTGAATGTACTTTAACTTGCAAAATGACACTGTTTTGGATTTGTGATACATCAAATAAATTATGTGATTTCCAGTTTGTCATCTGCATTATTAATATTGCTTCATTTCAAAATGTTACTTAAGCTTAAAATTTTAACTTAGACCGACTTGTATAACCAATACAGAAAATTAGGAAAGTTAAAGCGGGTCAGACCCACCAATCCGTCAAGAAAAAGACGAGTCAAGTTGGAATTTTTAACTCGTCAACTCACTTTGTAATTTGACCTGCCTAACCCACCAGTTTAGCGGCCTAAAACCGGTCAGCCTATCCTTGCCAACCCGTTTTTTTTTTAATTTTTTTTATGTTTAAAATTAAAAATAATAAAAAGTAATACTTTTTTATATTATATAAATAAATTTATATATATAAAGAAATTTTATAAATAAATTTATAAAGAATTTTTTTTTTTAAAAAAAAGGGGCCAGCAGGACAGGTTACAATATCTAACTCATTTATTGGTGGCGAACTAGCCCAACTCGATCCGTTTTAACGGATCACAGACGAGTCGGGCTAAAACAAATCGGACTAACCCGTTTTGGGACCTTCAGAAAATACAAAACCTTGTATTCATGTAGTTAACATTTAGCATTTGCTTCTGCATATTCTGCTGGCTAAACCTATATCAATTTCCATTATTTATCAAAATCAGTGTGTTGCACAAGTACTATAGAACGTAACCAAGTGTGGAATTATGCATAGAGAGGTAGGTCTAGCTGGTGACATTAAATATGAGAGTGAGAAGAGTTAAAGTAAGGAAAGATAATTATAAGAGATATGTTTGTTTTTACATGTCACAGGTTGAATAAAATGATGACTAAATTTGATCGTAAAATATGTGGACAGAAACTATAATAAATCCAAAAGCATCCAATAGTTGAGTTCTACTTCTAGACATTCGTACGTAACACGTGGAGTGAGCATATAGGGCAAAACCAAATAAAAATAGTTTAACCCATATTTTGACTTACTTTTAACTCACTTCTTCAATTACTATTAAATAATGTGATGTGATAATCTAACGATAATTAAAATAATAAATTAAAAATGAGTCAAAAAAAATAAATTAAAATATCATTATCTTTAAATCAATTCACCAATCACAGTATTTCCTTACAATAATGCAAATGAAAGATCCAGTTGAAAATGGAATCTATGCCCACTCCTCATCCCACCACACTTTTCTCTCAACCAGAACCAGTGAAGGACTGTCATCATTCACCCAAAAAGAAAAAAGGACTAACGTAACAGAGATAGACACAGATAAATCAACCACCTACTAATCAGTTTATTCTTAAGTCTATCCGACGAGGTTTATTAGAGAAATTAAGAAAAATACAACATTAATAAAATTTTAGTTTAATTATATAAAATATTAACATTATTTTTATTTAAAAATTTTAAGATAATAAATTTATGAATCTTTATTGTTTATTTTTTTTTCATTTCTTCTGGATATGAGATTTATTAATTACCTTGTTTGGTAATCAGATCAGAAATATTTTGTCCGCATTCACAAAGACACTCTATAATACATCAACACTTCAATTTTTATATACAGTGACGTCTTCCCTTGCTTTATTTATTGTCTCCAACATATATGATTGGACCCTACAATGGAAAGGGGACTCATAATAATTATTATTATTTTTTCCATTTTTTCACGAGATGTTTTTTTTCCAATTATGACAGCAAGAAGCAAGAGCCGCCTAGAAACAATGTCACGATAAGTTGGAAAGACCTCAAAAAGTTTTCCGTTAAAAAATGTTGAGTTTTTTTTTTTTTTTTTCCTGTAAGGGGAAGGTTCGTTTACTTCAAATTTTACTTCTCCGTAATAATAAAATCTTTAAAACCAGATTAGAAAAGTATGAAGTTTGTGAGAGTAAGGAAATGTATTATTTTACTGTTTTTCTTTCTTAGATTCTTTAGTGGTGGAGGGTGAGAGGTATAGCCACCATGGAAGGAAATTAATGAGCGTTCAATGGTGAGGACTTGGACAATTGAGAACCACTAGTCCATTTCACAAGGCACGTTTTTTTTTTCCCCAAAAAGAATCAGCGTTGCTGAATGACTTAGCTTATAGCTATCGATATCTTTTCAAAATTCTCGTGTAAGAAAAGTCCAAGGTAAATTAAGAAGAGTGAAGAACAAGGGTTTGTTTTGTCTGTAGTCCAGGCTAGGTTTTCTTCAATCGTACATACTACATACCTAAGCCTTATCTACTTTTTGTTTCCGACCTTTTACTGTTACCCCTAGTTGTCAACAGAAAAATGGAGACCAAAACCAAGACCCTATGTGGACCACACCAATTTTTCTCTCATCCTATTTACCCTTCTGGTTTTTACTATTTATATCAAATATTTATGGTCATGTCTTCCATATGTAACTTCTGAGTTTCTTTTTTTTTTTCCCCACAACTTTGTTCTGGATCTCTGAGGAATTTATGGACTCGAGCAGGTCTGAGGGAAAGAGGGTGTTGAGGAACGACGAGGAAGAGGAAGATGAGGAAGAAGAAGAAGAAGAGGAAGAGGTTGAAACGGATTTTGGAGAAGATGGAAGGAGGAATAAGAGAGTAATGAGAGATCTGTATGGAAAGAAAGGGTGGAAAGGTGGAGGCTCAATGCCACCTTCTTGTCAGGTGGATAACTGTGATGCTGATCTAAGTGAAGCTAAGCAGTATCACAGAAGACACAAGGTTTGTGAGTACCATGCCAAGGCTCATTCCGTACACATGGCAGGGCTGCAACAAAGGTTTTGCCAACAATGTAGCAGGTTCTCAAACCCTAATCTCTTTCGACCAAAATCAATTTTCTCAATCTCATTATGCCTATATATATATATATATCTATTGTCTGCATATCTTTTTATTCAAACTTAATCTTAGCTTTGAACTGCCTCAGGGAAAATTTGTTTGATTAGAACTTTCTTAGTTATAAGTATTGCTTTTCAAACAGCCCTAGTTAGTTTGAGGAAGGGAGAAAACCCTTCAATTTCAATATGGGGCATGATTGGAGTGGAAATGAAACATGTGCTTGACTTTGTGTTGTTCACTCTTTCGCCCACCCTCACTCTCTGCTTCTTTTGTTTCTTCCTTCAATTATTTACTAATCTTGGCTGTAATAAACACTTCCTTTGTATTGCTTTGTTTTAAAGAAAGATTTAGCATTTCAAAAAATGAGAAAAAAAAAAAACTTGGTCATAGAGGATTCTCCACATTACCCTGATTATAGAATGTAAAATTTGATAACATTGTAGAAAGGTAAAACCCAAATACGGAATTAATATGCTCAATGGAGTCAAAGCTAGTAATCCTATAGGTGGCCAGCTGTTTATATTCATCAATATTTCTTTTTCTTCTGAATGGTGTTTACCAATACAATAGCATTGATCCAACTTTTGTTTTTTGATCATTTTCAGATTTGGAATCACCGTTTTGAACTTAAAGGTTGACAAAACTCATTGGGTTTTATGGGTTAATTTTAACCAGTGGCATGTTGTTGACAATCTTGATGCATGATTTAGGGTAACACCCATTTTATCAAAACAATAGATGTTCTTGAGTTTTGTCAGTTACATTACACTAACCCTCTTCTAAGTATTTGATCCTTTCCTGCATTGTTCTACTGAAAAACATGTATTTTTCTAGATTGCAGCAAACATTTCAACGAGAAGAAAATTTTCCATGTCAACTAACTTTTCTTAAAATATCCTGTTTTTCAGATTCCATGAGCTTTCTGAATTTGATGAATCAAAAAGGAGTTGTAGAGCACGGTTGGTTGGTCATAATGAGAGGCGTCGGAAAAATGCTGTTGACTATCGTGGAGAATAATTTCTTCTTGTTAACGATGATGAACATTAATAAAGCTTGAGGCAAGCATGTGATTGAAACTCAAATCATTGTTGCTGCTCTCTAAGGATGCTCTCTATCTTCTGTCAATATTTTCATATGCTACGATTGTTGCTGTTGTAAGTTACAATAACTATGGATGATTAATCACTTCAAATTTTACTTTATTTTGGCTTCAGAAAAATGGAATATAGGGATTTCCATTGAGGTCCATGTGTTTGGTTGAAAATAATAGTTGAGGAGGAATTTTAGTTCCTGCAGTACGGACAAATTTTGAGAAGAGGAAAATATCTTCATTATTTCAGGGAAAAAGAAAGAGATAATGATACAAACGAATCCGTTCTTTTAAACATATTTATATTCACCTTATATTTATTTTTATATCTATTTTCTTATCACATTGTACATCATATATTTTTTCTTTCATTAGTTTTTCTGTAGGTGCGCTTGAAATGTAGAAGAATACTTTGGATATATATATAAGGTTGGATTCGCAACAAAGAAAATCATAAAAGTAACAAAAAAAAAACAGTAAAAAAAATCTTAAATAATGACAAAATGTATCGACAAAAAGTAATTAGTAATTATTGTGTCCGATTTAAATTCTAATTTATAAACTAAAAATTATTAATAAATAAATTAGTTTAAAAAAATTATAATTGAGTTTTAAATTGGTAACTAAAATAGTTTTTATAATAAATTTAACACTAATATTAACTATATAGTTTTTGTTACCAAATAAATTAGTCACTAAATTAACCTCTAATTAATTATTTAAAGGTTAATGTAAAAATCAATTCTTTTGATAATCAAAATCTAAGTAGTTAATATCAGTAACCTATTAAAGATTAATTTATAATAAAAACTATTTTAGTTGCCAATTTAAAAACCTGTTATAATTTTTTTTTAAATTAGTTTAGTTACAAATAATTTTTAATTTATAAATTAGTATCTAAATTTGATCACTATAGTGACTCATTATTGTTTGTTACTAAATTTAATCATTTATTAAAGTTTTTTTGTAGTGAAAAAAACAAATGTAATATAATTAATAAAATGTTTTGCGCAAAGTATTATAAGTACAATACGTATATTACATATATCTATAGAATTTCATGTAGATCACATATTTATAGAATTTCACATGTTTTTCGTATATAGACCGAGGAAAAAAATAACAAAAAAATGCAAAAGCACTTAATACAAAACACCATCTAATATACAAGTAGTAAATGTAAATGATAAACACTCTAACTAAATTGAACACCATATAATATAAGTAGAAATGCCATATACTCTAACTAATTTTGAACACTTCTAACTAAACTGAACACCATATAATATAAGTAGAAATGCCATATAATATGTTTGATAAATTAGTTAACTTAGTTGGCCAACATAAACTTATATTTTTGGATAAATTACTCTTTTTGATCCCAAATTTTATTGAAATAATTCAAATAGGTCTTTTTTTTGTTTCAACTAAGTTTGATTTTTTGAAAATGGTTAAATATACTTTTATTTCCTAAAATTTAACTCAACTTTTGAATTTATCCTTGTATTGAACTTTGATACAATTTGATTCACAAACTTTAAAAATGAATAAATATAATCATTCTAACTCAACTGGATTAAACTTTTTTAACGTGTTAAACACGTTTTAGGATGACATTTGAGTTGTTTAGATCGTTTTGATAAGTTTCAGCTCAAATGTCAGCCTAGAACATCATTTAACAAGTCGAAATGGTTTTGATAAGTCCTTATATATGTTTCTTTGAATCAATTTAGTCCCTATTAAAGTCTCTTTGATTCAATTTCGTTCCAATTTTTTTTTAATAATTGAAATATGTTTTTTTAATCCATGTTCTTTTATAAGATTAAATCTAATTAAGTATAAATATTTTTTAAAAATTAAGTACTAATATTTATATTAAAATTTAGTGGTAAAAGAAATGATTAACAAAATATGGGTTAATACTTTACAATAATGTAATATGGTAAAAATTCATTTTTAATAAAAAATATTAGTATAACATTTATATAAATAATAAGTTTGTCTCAAATTGAAGAGAGACAATATTATTTTATTTTGAAAAAAAATTGGGTGATTAACAAAATATGAGTTAATAATATAGAATAATATAATATTTTAAAAAGTCATTTTTAATAAAAAAAAATTTTAGTATGACATTTATACAAATACTAAGTTTGGTTTCAGATTAGAGAGAGACAATATTGCTCTATTTTGAAAAAAAATTGGATGATTAACAAAATATGAGTTAATAACAGACAATAATGTAATATGTTAAAAAGTCATTTTTAATAAAAAAAAATAGATTTAATTACTCGGATGATACCCATTTTGGTAGAAGTGTGTCAATCTGGTCTTAAATTGGAGAAAAACAATATTGCTATATTTTGAAAAACAAAATGGAATAAAATTGAATCAAAGAGACATAATAGGGACTAAATTGAAATTAAGGTAATGATACTGACACGTGGCATTGTCCAGCCACGTGGCAGTGATAGTGTGGTGTGTCACACCAGGGATATGATATGTGGCAACAAAAGTTTTTGCAAAAGAAAAATTCAAAAACTCATATTGACACGTGACGTGTCGTTAACGACATTAATAATTTTTTTTTCTTTTAAAAAAAACCTAATTGAAGTAGTTTTTTAAAAGTTATGACGTAATTGAAAATTTTTTTAAAGTAGAGACCAAATTGACAAACTTCTACTAAAATGAGGACCATATGAATAATTAAGCTTTGTTTTACTTGTTTAGTTAAAGATGTACATTAGATATTAATACCTTTTAGGCAAAAGCATTGATATGTGGTTTAAAACTTAGATCTCAATCTACCTTAAGTTCCAACTAGAAGTTGACTCCTCAAAATTTGAGGAATCTAGTTAAAAATTTGAATTTGTTAATCATTTTTTGATTATCCAGCTTAAATCCATCAAATTTACGAATGAAAAGTGAAATGAGGTCATTGGCCTTTTTTTTTTCTAAAATTAAAATAAAAAATAATTTAAAAAATTCAACTTTTCAATATTAGATTACTTCAAGATGCAAATAATTTAAAAAATAATTTATTTTATTATAAATATTAATTAAAATATTAAAAATTTTTATATATATATATATATATATATATATATATATATCAAATTTAAAAAAAATAAAGAAAATGTAGCAGATTGACTTATTAATCAACTTATCCACCCTTTAATGGAACAAATCAAAATTTCAAACCCATTTTAATATGTTAACCCAACCCAACCCATCCTACATTTAGCGTAACAACAACAAACCAGGTTGAATAAGAGTTACTCATTTTGTCACTCAATCTTATCTTCATTTATGCAGAGTTTTCCTATGAATGAAAAGTCACAGTTTGGAATAAGGAATAGAAATGGAAAAAGAACATGGACTGTATTGTACCAAAAGTCACTTAATACTTTTTTTTTTTCACTTTACATAATTGCGGTCTTATATCCTGTAAGACTTTCTCTCTATCAGAGTAAAAATAAATTAAAGCTCAGAAATAATATAAAAGTGTTGAAAGACAAGGAAAGTGACATGTAGAAGAGAATGCAGAATATAATGAAAGTAGTCTCTACTGTATTATGTTATGGTGTGATGTAGTGAATTAGCGCCCAGAATCGCAGGTTTTCATGACTTGTCGACCCATGCATGGGCCCTACCACTCACAATAGCTCCTTCTCATTAAATAAGTGTACTATCATTTTTTCTACAAAGTTTTATCAAATAAAGAAAGAATTCATCATTTTTCTATAAAGTTTTATCAAATAAAGAAAGAATGGTTCTTTCTAGACAGACATATAATTTCCCCACTTGCCCAACAAATTTTCCTGTTACCCACCACGCTTTCTTTTTCTTTAATTAATAAAAATCTTCTATGTACGTCCATTATAATTTGGAATAATGATATTTTGAGATACTAAACTTTTTAAAATAATAATATTTTAATTCATATTTTTTATTCATTTTAAATTTATTATTTTAATCACTACTGAATTATTTATTTTAATTTTTTATAATGATGTGATATAATTAAAGTGGATTAATGAAAATAGGTTAAAATATTATTATATTTTTCTTTACATGATATGAAACTACTCTTTTCTGGTCTTTACTTTTTTTTCTTTTTACAAATATCAGAATTCACTTTTTTTAATGACTATTTTGTTATATATATATATATATATATATATGTATATATATATTACAATTTATTGTAAAAGTAGTTGCACTGTGATTTTTTTACCATATAAATGGATATTTATTTCTCTTGTAGGTCATGGGTTTGGTCCATTTATACTCTCATCCATCATCTATAAATAGAACATTATTCTCCTTTTTCACACATACATTTCTATATTCTCATTCATTCTATGTTGTTCTCTCTTCTTTTTTCTCTTATATTTCTTCTTCCATTCTGCTGGATTTATTTATTTACTCTTTTTAAGAATTATCTTACTAATTCTGAGATCCTCAAAAATTTTGAGAAGTTCTTGTTGTATCCTGGAACTTGCACAATACACTACGAATAAGTATTTAAGGACAATAAATCTACACGCCTCGAGAATCTTTTTGATTCGTGATTTTGTCAGCTATTACAACATATTTTACTCTTATAATATATGTCAAAGGATCGTTATTCATTAATATTAGTGTTGCAAAATCAGACCAATTAACAATGACTCAATCCAAATAATGAGTTTGTTACTTTAAGTTCGAACCATTTAACATCTTTTAATTCAGTTTTTAACTTAAATAGATATAATTAGACTAACAAATTTTAAAAAATTTATCTGTACATAATAAAATTTTAAGATATGATTGCTTATAAATTACTTTTTAATTTATTAATCCTTCTAATACCTATTTATACATAATACAATTAAAGATTGTGATTTTTTTATGGGTGACAACTTTTTATAGTTTTAGATTGTCAATATTCTCATACAGTTTTCTATAAATGGAATAAAAAAATTATTATTTAAAAATTATATTTAAGCTAATATATTTGGACTCGTGTATTATAAATATTAAATTATTTAGTTAAGGAAATATGTTTAAGTTTATATTTTTTTATGTCCAAGTAAACATTTTGCTTCAGTCCAGCGATGATTGTCGAATTATCTTCCGAAGAAGTTATGCTCTCAAATCTTTATTATTAGAACAAAATGCCACTATTTGTTTTCTCAAATTCCGTATACTTAGCTACATATATTTATTGAAACAAAAAATAAAACTTAAATTATGTATATACACAAATATATTTTATCCTATTCGTTATATAGATATTATATGGAGAATATTTTTTAACTAATAATCTACTATTTACAAATATCATCTTCACTTACAATTAAAAGAAAATACAATCAAATGAGATTAAATTCTAATATACAGTTAACAATTAAAATATATTATTCTGTCTGTAATAACAACAATAGGTTAAAATACTTCATTAGTCCATGTTTTTATACCAAAATCTCAAATAGGTCACAAATATCTTTTTAGTTTTAATTAGGTCCATATTTTTTAATTATATGTCGTGTCAGCTCCACATTTTTTTGATTTTTTGATTTTTTTAATTTCTTTTGAAAAATATTTGTCACATGTTACATAAATATTGTCCATGTGTCAAGTCAGTATATGATGACACGTGTCAAGTCATTGCCTGAATATCAATTTAGTCCATATATTTATTATTTTGATTCCATTTTCGTCCATAATTTCTTCAATTTTCAATTTTATTCCATCCAAATTGAGACCAAATTTAACTTTTATATAAGTATTATAATGATATTTTTATTATAAGTGATATTTCTATTACATATTTTTAACAATATTAAGTTTATTTAAATTTGCATTTTACATTAAAATTTTAAAATTTTAAATATATTTATTTTAACTTTACAAAATTGTTTTAAAAATTTATATTTGAATTTATAATTTGTTACTTTTAAACCAACTATAACATTTGTATATTAATTGTTTAAAACAATTTTGTAACAAGTTAAAATAAATATATTTAAAATTTTAAAACAAGATTTAAATAAAATTTAATGTAAAATATAAATTTAAATAAACTTAATATTGTTAAAATATTTAATAAAAGTATAAATTATAATAAAAATATGATTATAACATTTATATAAAAATTAAATTTAGTTTTAATTTAGAAGGGATGAAATTGAAATTTTTTATAAAAACTATGGACTAAAATAGAATAAAAATTACAAATATATGGACTAAATTGATATTCAGATAATGATTTAACATATGTCACTATACTGACTACAAGTGACAATACTAACATGACATAAAAAACCCTAAAAAAGTTAATTATTACACATTTTTAAAAATATAAATCTAATTAAGATTAAAAAAATATAGAGACCTATTTAAGATTTTGGTAAAAAACGTGAAATAATGAAGTATTTTAACCTAACAAATACTAATGTTGTTAAGATCATTTTCAATCATGCCCTCATCCTATTAGTCAAAATCTCATGATAACCCTCTAACAAAAAAAAAAAATCCGCTCAAAACATTCACTGAGCATGTTTAAAATATAGATCTTATGGTTATAAATGATGGTTGAGTATTATATTTATTTCGAATTAAATGATTGATTCTTTTACCTCATTTATGATATATTTGTGTTCTCTATGTTTGCACCCCTATATGCGCTAGAGTAATGTAATTAAACATGTTGGGTCAGTTAGGAACTCTAATTGAATCTAATTAAATTTATTTATATTAATGATACGTTTAATTTTAATTTGTGGTACATGGACTGAACTGATAGATGTATATTAATGATATTTTTATATTTTGAGTTTCTTCCCCTTTGTTGCCATCCTCGTACGAAAAATTCAGCCCAGAATCTTCTACTTATGCACAAGTGGACTAGTCTCAGTGGCTTCATTACCATACTAACTATTTTATTTTACTTAACATTACCATCTCTTATAAGAATTGATGTTCATAATGACTTTCACTCTATCGGTAGCAATCTAATAAGACTCACCAGTATTGCAACTTGATCAATCTTATAAGTAACCCTTCCGTGACCCAAAACTGAAAACGACAAAGTGTTAGAACTTCTGTACCAATCCAAATTACTAACCCATCAAATGACTGTGTCATAACAGCATCAAGTCTTTTTTTCTTTTTTCTACTCAATGTAGGATTACTAATTTATAATAACGTATGAACTCTGTTGTGGAGAGAGGTCATAAAACTGATAAAAGGTGGCCCCAGCAGTTTAATTGTGCAAAAAGGTGGGCTTTTTCTGCCTTGGCCATGCCATACACTTCCAAAAATGTTCAACTTCAATGGCTATTAACAATATTATTTTATGCCAGTGATAGAAATGTTTCTATCCAAAAAATTGGAGGGTAAAAAGCATGGAGAGGACAGCTAAAAATCAAGGCCCCTGGTTCCAAGTTCTTTAACCAAGCTCTCTAATAAAAAAGAATTAAATAAGCAGCTTCAAATGCAATGCTGAATGATGTCCTAGTAAAAGAAGAAAAGAAATTGAAAATTAGAAACTCTTCCCAACAAAAGTGCATTCTACTAAAGCATTATCTTCTCCAAATCTTATCTAGGGTGAGAAATAGCTTTGTGAAAGTTACCTGAGCTTTGCCGTATGATCAGCAATTTGGTAGACTGTACAAAGATAATGCAGAAATAATCACCATTTGATGCGTATCAGAAAAGAAAAGTCATCATATCATAATTGAAAGGAACCAACCTTAGTCACGCCTTATGCCTAGCATTTTCAATGCGAACTCCCACGCCACAATTGTTGCAGCATTAGCAGGAAATGCTCGACTTATAGTAGGACCTAAACCCGCATAGCACCCCTTCAATCCAGCCCTTTGGTAGACCTACAAATAAAGCCACTTTTGGTACATTCTTTTTTGTTGGAATTTTAAATCGAATAGAGATAAAATCAATTTAGAGTATATATGTGAATGCAAACTTTACCTTACAAGTCGGTTTTGTAAGATTGTTTTGTAGGGTTGAGTTAGGCTTAAAGTTGACTTCTTCATTTTTTTTAACATATAAATGATTGGCAATTACAGAGACAATGTTGAAAGATTTAGAGAGCTTACCGAACTCAAGACCCGGAAAGGATTTCTTGGACAGTTTTTGTCAGGGTTTGTCTGAATTAAAGTCTTTGCCACGTCAAGAGGCAAAACCGTCAACCAAAACTGGTAAATAATCAATAAAAACCACAAAAAAGTAATGAAAGAAGCTTCAGTACGGTTAATATACAATACGTTGCCAACTGCAGTAGAAAAAAAACATGTTTAGTTATCAACATGCTTACACCAACGCCACCAAGACCACCAGCAGCAATTCCGATTCCAATATCAACCAGGTTGCTGTAATTGGATGAAGAAACTTTGATATTTGAATGCATTTGATGACGCACATATTCGTAAACACTCATAAAGACAGCATTCCCTATAGATTCTCTAAGCAATGTTGTACAACCTCCACGAAAAATTCCTTTCACCTGAAAGGAATACCGTCAGGTATAACACATTAATCGCGGTTTTGCAGAATCTTACAGAATTTCCTCACCCCTTCAGTTTCTACTGTTTTAAGAGCACAATCAAGGGGACTACTGTATCTACTGGACTTGGGAACCAAAGAGTCAGTGCCTTGTATCTGCATCCTACACTGTAGAAATTCAAATTTTGAATTGGTATTGTTATTAGAGGCAATAAAGGTACCGATGACACTGCAGGTTCACTTTACCTTTATCAGCTCTGTTGGACCTAACACAAAACTGATGATGGCACCACTATAAGCTGCAGATGGTATTATTACTTGTGGCCGTGGTTCCTCACTTTGAACTCCCCCCTAGATTAGTTTATGGAAACAAAGTAGAAAGTATGAACTAAAGCCATACTAAGATTAAAGATAAATCACAAAACAAGTAAAAAGATTATAAACTTTATCACATAAGGAGTGTGCTGATTGATGCAATGCCAAATCAAGATTACAAGCACACCTGAAGGTACATTTTTGTTTGGGAATAAATACCAAAAAATAGTGATCCTTCTACTGCCATCCCAACAAAAGATGATGTTGCTCCTCTATAAAGTCCTTTGATCTGTAAGAGTTAGTACAAAATTAGATTTCAAAAACTCTCAAATCAATTCCCTTGACATCAATGATTGAAACTAAAATGCAAAAACATAACATATTGTTAGACATATTTAAATCATTTATAGACCTCTAGTTAATTTTTTTTCCTTTGAGACAATTACCCATTGACATAATTTTGGTCTCTGTATGCCTTTGAGAGAGTTTCCCATTAACATAATATCAGTCTCTGTGACCAAGTTCAAGAATTCCACCATTATCACTCGGACCCATTCTTCATAATTAAATTGAAATTCAACACAAAATGGGTCCATGCCTTATCTATCTACACTTAAAGCCAATAGACCCTTGGGCGATTGAGTGTCCTAGATACAAAATCATTCATGGGTCTCCAACTAACAAGGTATTAGCTTAAGCTTTTAGGAGAACAATTCTTGGACACAGCAATTGAATAAAAGACAAAATAAAGTATATTTAATCATACTTCACTTATCACCTAAAATCTTCAATATTATAAGACATATTTTACAAGTTAAACCCATTTCTAAAGTTTGGCTCAGGGATCATAAATTCTAACTCTCTTCAATTTTGGAGGAATAACGTATCATAAAACAAAATGTCAAAAGTCACAATGAAAAAAGCATCGGAACAGAATAGAAAGGAAAATAGGAGATTTGGACACATATGTGGCTTCTGAGTTCTGACTGTACAGTATAAGTGAAGTCAAGCATAGCGAGATTTCTACAAATACTTAACAAAATATTACATAAATAGGTTCTAAGAAATACAATCTCCGATTCAGAAATGACATCCTTTCTTCTCATGGAACACAACTTTCCACAGACAGGACAGAAATTTCAGATGGTCAAATAACTTCGTTTCTTATGGCCATGATCACAGTCGCAACTGAGGTCACATCCCTTAATTAAATGATGTGATGGTCTTGTAAATTGTATAATATTCAATCCAAATTACCCAAATGAAATTGAGTACTGTGCCCACTACATGCCTCGTAAAGATAAACTACACCTGACCAGACCTCCAGCTTTTATACACAAGTAAGCATATCAACATGAATTGATACAATTTAGCAGTAGTTTCATATGCCTATGTGGAATTTGAATAAATAACCCATTTTTTTTATCCTTTGGAAGTTGAGTCAAGTAGCCATACTCCTTCTGTCTTTAATATCCTAGCAGTGCAATGCAATCCATTTCTGTACTGAATCATATGTGCTTCTGCATTGTGCTTTTGCAGCATCACCTGTTAAATGGGGAAATAATAGTTTACAGATAGGCTACAATTTTAAAAGTAGATAACTAAAAAATAATTAAACACAATAAAACCATCCTGAAGTCACGAACAAACATGCAAGGAAGAGCCTAAAATAGATATAATTACAAGTATGATGGATAAAAACACTGCAGAAGATCATGAGCCGAATAGAATGACAAAAAGTATGGCCGAATTCTCACAGCAATTAAAGAATTGTGATCAAGGAAGATCGTTCAAAACAAGGTATGTTTGTGATCACTGTTGCATAAATTTAAAATTTCAGAAAATCTCAGCATTTTCATAGCTTATTATTGATATTATCTTGTAAAGTGAATTATTTGAGTAGTCTAATGTTAAGGGGAAGGCAAATTTCTGTAAATATGGATTATATTCTCTAGCTTACATATATGATATTTCTGATCAAGTTAATACAAGCATACCATTTATGTATGTTATAATTATATGAATTAGTGTCATTCCATGTTTGGTTGCAAGTCACATTCTATTCCTATAGTCTTGTTCCTGCTCGTATACCGCAAATTATTTAATCACACACGTACAAAGGAAGCAAGAGAGACAGAGAGGGAAAGTTAAGTTCATTTGTGCCCCTCATGGGAAGCCTAACTATCATTATCTATCACAAAAGCAAACAATTTGATAAAGGAAAGCAGTGCAACAACTTTCACATGCCAAGGAGATGGAAAAATCATTATGTTTCTTTCCTACATCACCTAAGTAATATAGTTTCCTATAATTTTTTCCATTATTTGTTATGGTGTGAGCTTTAGCACAATGGTAAAGTTGCTACCTTGTGACCTAGAAGTCACAGGTTGAGTAAATCTACCCAGCCATAGCCAAGTATGGATTACAAAAGCATATTGTAGGATGTAAGAGTCATGCTAGCCAAGTATAGAAGGCCTAATGATACACTGGCTTAGCCTATCGAGAGAAACCAAAAAGCATCTCACTTTGGAAATTTTAAGAAGGCTTTGGTTGCAAGATTTGAAATTACATTGAAGCTTTTTGATTTGGTTCCTCTCAAGTATAAAAAATTACCCAATGATTAATGTTTAGGGTACTTCCTTGGTGGACTTCAACCGGAGATCAAGCACCAGATTCATAGTTTTCATCTCCAATCCCACATTCAAGCCAAATTCACGAGACATTAAAGAATTGGCTGAATCACACATAGACAGTAGACAATTTATGGGGCATAATTCTAATTGGCAACAAAATAATGTAGGACTGCTTGCAAAAAGTGTCATTTCATCAGGATGGAAGTTCAATGCCAGAGGTGCTTCTTCTAAATCACATGGAGGTTGGAGAAATGGTCAGAATCAAAGCAATTACATGTCATGTTTGGTTAACTCTTTCTGACAAGAATGACTTTACAATAGGCGGTAACGATGAGATTAGGAACAGTGAATGGCAGAAAATAGGAGTTGCTACATCCAGTTAATTGTGTGCATTGTTTACTTCAGTGATATATATAAGATCCGATAGTAGGCGGTTATTAAGTTTTAAGGAGAAGTTAAGGGAAATTCGTATAGAAAAGCCAGTAGAAAAAAGGTTAGCAGAGAAATTGTATTTGGAAGTTCTTCAAACAATGTTATTCTCTATAGGAGTTGCTACATCTCTCGGACAACTTCTGTTATTTCTGCATAATTGGTGTGCCTAAATACCAAATTTCAGTGTTCCATCATGTGCTTATTTCATGAGTATAACAATCACCATTTTTTTCACCATTAATATCATAATACTTATACACGCTTAATTTATTCAGAATGATTAACAACAAAGCCCGGACATGAATTAGACAAACAATTCATGAATAGATCTGGATCATCATGTCACCCCAAAATAGCACATAAGTTACCATTTTTACCATCCTATTCAAAAACCAGCAGTTGTCAGTTAAAAGGCCAAGAAAAGTAGAACTTGGTCATTAAGCTAGTTAAGTAATACTGACAAGCTCAACACAATCACATATACCATACCCGCTTAAAAGTTAACGGTGGTTTCAATCAGCCAATAAACGATGAACAATGGCAAAACTAACCACATTAAGTTTCAACCCGAAAAAAATGACAACGAAAAATGAACCCTATGGAAAATTGAGATCTAAAATTGTTTTATGCTTGCGCAGAAAAATGGAAGTTGAAATTAGAGCACCCCATTTTAAATTTCAAACTTACGTAGTACATACAAAAGTACCAAACACCATTTTCAACAGCCAAGAACCAGCATTGGGCAGAACATTAATACACCAAAATAAAAAGACAAGTATCAAATAATGTATCAAACGGAGGCGCTAATTAAAATCAAAGGGGTCAATAAAAGTTGATAAAAATTTAACCTTGACGGTGTCAAATGGGTGGCCAGAGGCTACAGCGGCAACACCGGCGAGACAGCCAGCAACATATTCCTTGTACCCTGAACCTGAAATCTCCTCCATGGCTCTCACTTGCTTGAACCTAGAATTGGTATTATCAGCTACATACGAACTACGTTGTTTGTTACTATCCGAACCAATTATCACCACGTGCTAATCGTTGACCGCCAGAGTGTGTAAGAGTTAAAGCCGCGGTGGCTGAAAACACTGTTGAGGTTTCTGGGCCAAGTTCTCAAATAAACAAGGATGGTGATGTTAGGCCTGTGACAGAAGAAAAAACCATTACAGTTGAGGGTGAGAAAGAGTATTTAAAACAATCAAAAAGTATATTAAATTTAAATAAGTTTAAAATCTCTAATACATCATTCATTTTTATTTTAAGAATTTGATAATTCATGTTAATATTAGATATTTAAAAAACTAAATATTTTAATTTAATTATATTATGTTATTTGTGTCAGTTTAATTATTATAAGACACTTAAATCAAATTACTTAATTTATAAGATATATATTTTTAGAATAAATTATTAGATAGTACAAATACAAATTTACTTTGTATTATTAGCTAGCTTTAAAAACAAATCCAGACCCATCACGGGTTGGTAAGTACAAGAAGATGACTCAATTTTAAAAAATAATTTATAATTCGTTGTTTTCTTTTCAATATACTTTTTATCTAACATGAAAGTTGAAACTAAATTTTAAATTATTAAAATAATTATGATAAAAATATCATATTAATATGTATATAATAATCCTAAAATGTGTTAATAAACACATGAATATATATATATATATATATATATATATATATATAACTGTAAATAATAATTTTAAATATTATATTAACACCAAACATAAACACAATTTATAAATAGCATGCAAATAAAATCTAAACTATTTTAAAGGTGTATCCAATACATACGTCTTACGCACATATCAGATATGTGTATCAGATATGATACGTATCCGATACGTCGATATATTTATTTTTAAAATAGTAGGATACGATTAGATTAATGATAAATACATGATATATGAATATTGAAAGTTTTACAATAATTCTTATAAACATAATAAATATACGATTGTTAATGTGTGAATCCAAATTTTCTAATTTGAGACAATTTATTATGGTAACTAAAACCTGATAGCTAATGTTAGTGACAAATTTAAAAATCAATTCATAATTGAAACTATTGTAATTATCAATTTAGAGACCAGTTATAATTTTTTAGAACTATTTTAGTTGTCAAATTTGTCACTATATAATGACTAATTATTTTTTGTTACTAAAATTTATTAATATTCAAAAATTGTATTGTAATGTACTACGATTTTATAAATTAGATATTTTATTAGTAATTATTGTTAAAGTATCCTAAAATATCGGACACAATACGTATGAGACACGGATACATGACCTAAATCGAAAGCGTCTTACAGTTAAAATAGGCTAATTAAATTTCAAAATCATCTTAGACATAAAATATTCCCCAAAATCATATAAATGCAAATTTTAAACTATCAAACATCAAATCATTGAAGTCTTATATCCGTATGTAATATTGGAGTTAGTGTTTTGAACAGAGAAATCCAAACTTCATAAGTATTTTCTTTATCTCATTTACAATAAGAAAAATAATTAAATTAATTTTATTTGTGAATTAAGAATAATCTCAAGAATGTCACAGTAATGATCTCAAAATTTACTAAATCTTTTTATTATAGTCATTACATACTTTTGAATCATTAGTTTTTGCATTTTCTTGCGATAAATATTTAATTTTTCCAAACTTGCGTGAAAATAACAATTAGAAGTTATGTAGCCTTCCACTAAAACAAATAGAGATAGATGTGTTTGGTTATTTTCTGAAAATCAATTTTGAGTTGAATTGATTTATTTGGATAAGCAACAATTAGTTGCTTATCTTTAAACGTTTTGATATTCAAATTGATTTTGAAATCAAACATACAATAATTCTATGATGAAAAATTAATTTTACGTCAAAATAAGCGAAATCAAACACATACATAAAAATATCTTCTTTAGGTCAACAATGGCCAGTTAAGATTATCTGCTTTTTTTAACTTCGAAGCTGCACTCTTTATATTTGTTTACTAACTTATATTTAGTGAATTTAGTTGAAATTTTATTTATTTACGTTACACTTTATTTTACTCTTTAAGTTCTAGGAGGTAACAAAATGTGAATATTTATATATGCTTTAATTTTTTATAATTTTTATTAAATATTAAATATGTATTACATATTGTACCCATATTTTGCATTGTGACATATGCTTACATCGACTTTACCTTCGTTGAATGAAATAACATTAATATTTATTTCTTTATGGTAATATTACGTTTTGTTTTAAATAGAAGAATAACATAATATGGTTATTTATTCAATTTAATTATTTATTAAGTTTTCTTTTTCTTTTTTGAGTATACAATATTATTTTATTTTATTTTATCTATTCATAAAGCATGTCATTATTTTCTTTAATCTTTTATGCATAATAAAACATGTCTTATTTTCAACATTGTACTAATTAACCTATTTTTAATAAGAAAAAAAAAACTTGCTAAACATTATAGTCAAATTAAGGAATCTCGATGAAGAGTGATAAGGTGGTTTAGTGGTTAAAAGGAAAAGAAAGGAGGGGAATGTCATGACTTTGATCTCTCTTGCTAACAATATGGAGAAATAAGGTTGGTTTGGTGAGGTTTAGAAGGTAGGGTGGAAGAAGTTGTGGGTTCAACTCCCCTACTAACAAAAACAATTGTAGATCAAGAAAAAAAAAGAATCTCGACAATGTAAAACCCTTTAAAAGAAAAAATATAAGCTTGTTTATTTTTAAAAAACTCAAACACAGTAAATCAAAACAAAAGCTCAAAAGTTTTTTTTTCTAAATATGAATCCTTTCTCCCCATCTTCATCTTCTATCTTTTCTTGTTCACTTACATTCTATTGTCTCCTTAATTAGAGCTGGGGTTACAATCGCCATGGAGCCTCTTCAAGTCTAACCGAATGAAATCTCCTTTTGGGTAAGTTGAAATTTCATCTCCCTTCGACATCTATTATGATTTGGGCAATACATGTGGTCTCTTTGGGCTTGCATGTGCTTCTAGCAGCTTTAGTTTCACTCTTTGCTAACTATTGTTTTATTGGTTTAGTTCAATAGTCTTTCCATTATTGATAGGTTGAGATAGAACTTTCAAAAGTTTGAAGTTAGTTAGGACTTTTTGAGTGTTTGGCAATTATGTCAGGTAAGGGAAGCTAGGTTTTCTATTGAATTTTAGTGTGATTTTATCATCTTAGTAATGAATGTGATGTTATATGTTGAATTTGATGAAAATTATCTTGAGTTGCTTGTTATTTGGTTGTGCTTGGTCTTGATTTAGGGAAAAACTTAAATATATATTTTGAGGAATTGGGTGTTGTCACGAATTCTGTAAACCATTTGTAATAAAAAACACTGAAAGAAAGGTACTTAATTAGTCAATTACTCAGGTGCAATTTTTCACCAGATTGTTGTTCTGATCACCATCGAGTGATGTTGTACTGCTGTTTGGCACCACTATGATAGTGGCCACTGACTTGGTGTCCTCGAGCGCCACTTCTGGATTGTCAGGCGCTAGCAAGTCAGAGGGTTCAAGGGGTTGTAGCGTCAAACACCACTTTTCTAGTGTCGGGCACCACTTTTCTAATGTCGGGCGCCACCCTATTTTTCAGCACTACATCCTCTTGATAAAGTGATGATTCTTGCTTAGTTAACGGTCAGATCGAGCTAGAATTTTGACAGCCGATCCTAGACACGTCATTCTTCACTTTGACCGTGTGAGATTTTTGTTTTGAAGTTTGTGGTTAGAAAAATGGTCTTCCATTTTGATGTACTTTATGTATGTATATGTTTGAGATTGTAATTGATTGAGATGAAGTTATTGATATGTGAATATGTAAATATGATTATGGATGTATATGATTATGAAAGCATTGTTGTGAAACTGTGATGATAATGGATTTGTTAATATATACAAGCATTGTATGTGTTTGACGTAATTCTATGGGTCTCATGGGAAGATTTCATGGTGGTGTTATTTTAGTGTATGCATTAGACTATGGACTCAAGTAAGGTGACATTATGAAACTCTAATGATCATTCACACTCAAATATACTAGAATGGATCATGAGGTGAGAGTAGGAGGAGGTCCTAGTCTATGACAAGATAATGGCTTAGATAATGATGAATTAACCTTGTATGTGATAAGGTTTCAATGGCTCTGCAAAGCAGTAGAGGCTACCACAAGTGCAAGACTCTAGTGATTTCAAAATGTCTGTATCCAGATAATTGAGTTTAGTGTCAACTGTTTGTGTGCAATTATGTGAATTATTGTAGTTTGTCCATGGATGACTTATGATTGATATGGTTTAAGTGGTCTTAGGATAACTCTTAGTTTACCCTTGCTTTTTGTGGTCTTGTGCTGTTTTCTTCTTTTGTGATGATTTATGGTAGGAGCAGATAAAGATGCATATTTAGAGACACCTATGAAGGATGAGAAGTTTATAGTCAGAGTTGTAAGATTATAGGGGATTTATGAGTGATTAGTATGTTCAGTAAATGAATATGTTTGTAGGTTTGATATTGTTGTATAAATGGTGTATTTGTATAGTCTGAACTTTTGAATAATAGTATTAATACATTTTTTATTTTATTAATTTATCTTTGAATATTATTATGAAATGTTTTATTTTATTAGTTTTATACTATTAAAATGGCATGTTATAGATGTTAACAATATTAAAAATACTAATTACAATGTATTATAGCAAGACTCAAATTAAAATTGAAATAATACAATGCAGGTAGATAAATAAATTTTATTATTTTTAATTAATTTTTTCATATTATATATGATGTATTTTAAGTCTATCTTTATTTTATTTTAAATATACTTGTTCTATTTATAAATATATTATTATTACTTTATTTTAAATTTAAATAGAAATATTTTGTAGGTTATAATATGAAAATAAGTAGAATAAGTAAAATAAATAGAGTTGAAATAAATTATATAGAAAAGATAAAATTTATCAGTAAAAACTAAAATTTATATAAACTAAAATATCCTCTATCACACTAAAATTTATCAAATACACATATATATATATATATATATATATATATATATATATATATATATATATATCGGCTATTGATAATTTTGCCAAAAGAACTTATAATATAAAGTTATTGAAAACTACTAGTTTTAACCAAATTATTGAAAACTGCAAGGTACAATATTAAACGTAAATTAGTAATGAAAAAGTGAATACAACATGAAATTGTCTTATTTATTTTACATAATAAATATATTACACAATTGAATTAAATACTTAAAAAGAGTATACTTATCTCAATTCATAATATTTTTCATTTATTTTCTATCTTAATTAATATTTTAATATCTTAAGTGCAAAATTTTACAAAATTCAATGTTTACACTACAAGAAAATTCTCAATTAAAAATCAATTTTAGAAACAAAAAATAGTTTATTCCTATAGTGACCAATTTAGATACTAATTTACAAAATTAAAAATTATTGATTAATAAAATAGTTACTATTATAAATAAAAGGTCATAATTGATCATTAATTAATTATAGATTAATTTATAAACTAATTCATTTTGATAGTCAGAATTTAGGTAATTAATTTTTAATGACCAATTTTCTTTGGTAGCCAAAACCATGATAACTAATTTTAGAGATCAATTTAGGGACTAATTATAATTTTTTTTATTCATAATAGTGACTATTTTAATAACCAATAATTTTTGGTTTTATAAATTGATTACTATAAATAATAATAATTATTTGTCACTAAAAATTGAATACTATTTAGAAATTTCCTTGTAATGTTATTAATTATTCTTAATTAGAGCTAACATTGGTTAGCAGGACCCATAATGCTAACAAGTGCCCTCTTAATTGTAAACAAAGTTTTGCAACCTTAATGCTAACCGGAATACATTATTTAAGGTATAACTAATAATCAATGATTCTATTATATTTATATTAAAATTTAAAACATATTAACTTCACTAATTAAAAATATTAATTCATAAGTGTTATGCAACTATAATTGAATTTGATAAATGAATTTTGACCTCAATAATTATTCATAAAAATTTACTTTATTTAGAGGACAAAAATATTCATAAGTTATAATTGATAATTTATTTGATGTAAACAAAAAAAAGTTAGAAAAAAAATTAAATAATAAAATAATTTTAGATGTTTATAATTTTGTTATTTGATAATTGATATACAGAATGATTACTTTTTTTTTTTATTTTCGTTGTTGCTTTCTTTGTTAATTAAATATTTTTTATATTTAATTATATTTTACTTTTTAACCCTATTAAAACAAAAGAGAAACAATTAAAATAGAAGGAGAAACGATAGAAGAAAGTTAAAATAATTTAATTATTTAATTTTTTTTAATTTTTTTTCATCAGATAAATTATCAATTGTTATATATTACTTATGGACATTAAAGTAAAATTATATCAATGATTAATAAGTCAGAATTCATTTAATATCTTAATTAATAATTTTTTTCAAAATTCAATGTTTATTAATTATTTTTAATGACTGTCCAAACGTTTTTTATATTATTTATAATATTATACTGTTTAATTATACCATAATAAATATTACATTAAATGAATGTTTAAGATATCTTAATTACAGCATCATACATATTACAACTGTTATAACACCCTTATTTTAAGAATAAAAAATATATAAAACACTGTCAAATGAAGAAAGATTAATTTATTTTGAAACTTCTTTTTCAACAATTAAATTAAACATTAATTAGAAGGTAGATTTGACTTTTATATAAGAACAAAAATGGTACCAAAATATTTAAAATAATATGTACAGTATAACTTTAAAAGAAATAAATTAAACATATTGTCTTTCACAATATATTCATCTAAAATACGTAAATGTCTCTGACATCTTACATGTGGCATGTTCTTGTTGGCTACAACAATAACATCTAGGTACAAGTCACTCTCACAATAATGTATATGTATTATTATTTTTACACTCTATAAATTTTCATATCTTCAATTTTTCTTATAAAATCTAAAAATTAATTTTTTTAATAACTAAAATACTTTTAAAAATGGGTTTTAGTATCAACAGAAAAACATTTTACATACGTAGCACCTTGGCACTATCTGTTTCTCTGTCTGTGAAAGCGTTACTAAACTCTCACTGCACCAACTTAGTACTTGTTGTTTCTCATCGTGGCACGGCTAGTTGCGAATCGTTTTAAGCTTTCCTTTCGTTCGTAGGTTTTTGTCGGAGACAAAATAATGTCTGCAGCTGAGCGTCGTCCTCGAAACGGCCACGAGCAACCCCGTGAAGACGTGCAACACGCAGAAGGAGTTGGTATATGGAATTTTCCTCTGAATATCTGTGTTTTGGATTTTCGTAACTGCTTCCTCCATTTTAATCTGAATTGTAATGACTCATTCGTATGTATGTAATCTTCATTTTCTTTTCTTTTTTCTGTGTTTTCTCCAGAATCAGATTCTTCGATGGGAGACGAAGACGAGGACGAGAGCGAGGACGAGTACGTTAAACTAATTCATCCGTATATGCTTTTCTTACTTTGCGATTTTCCTTTTTTGGTTTGCTTATCGATTTTTCTGCCGGGTGTGATTAGTTTCATGTCTATTCTATGGTTTAATTGTCGGATTTCGATAATGTTGATGTAGTTTCTGCTCATTTACAAGTGATGCATCCATTCTCATTCTCTTGTGCTTTTTTAAGGTTCTTTATTCAATTGGTTACTTCGCGACTAATGTGGTCCTTTTGGTCGCTCTATCTGCTGCTTGAATTTCCATGTTGATTTGATTCTGCCTCAGTGTGTGATTCATTTTTTGCCATCATTTTTTTTTCTGCCATTCAGTGGTATTTGAGTTTGGCCATGGTTTCGTCGCATATATTTAACGATCCATGCGCTGTGTTGTGCTTTTCTGGTTTTGGATGGTTGATTGAGTTCTTGCTGAGATGATTAGCTTCGGTAACTTTAGCACGAGTTCATATTTATGTACAGTGGTGGATCCATAAACATGAAGAGACAAATCAGGAACTTGAACATTGAATTTTTATATTATATTCTAGCAAAAAAGTAACTTAGGTATTCCATAAGAAATTACCATGTGCCTCTTCTTCCTAGGGCAAGGACTGAGAATTTATCATTAATAGAAGATTAGATATTATTGTTTGCTAATGTTATTGTATGGGTGTTTATTTACAGATATATAACTATAGATTTGTCAGATTTCAAGGAATTGAAGTGTGCTATCTGCCTGGGTATGTAATTTAGCTCATCCCTGTTTTTTTTATTCTTTGCCAAAAAATTTTGTTGTTCCACATATGGTATACTTACTCTAATTATGAATATGATAACTTTGATGAAAGTTTTGTTTAGAAAACAAGGTAAGAAAACAATTATTTCTAATGCTTTTTACTTGGTAGGATAATCATTAATGTTAGCAATAGAAAGATAATCAACTCAAAAATCTGCATTCGTAAGCTCCCTTTATTATGTGTCGTTAAAATTTCATTAGATTTTAGTAAAGATTTTACGTGTTACGTATAGTTATTGCCTAGTCCAGAATGAGAATTGCCTGGGGTTATTATAATGCACTTATCACCTGACGTGGGTTGGGTAAATGAAATTCTCATATAAATAATTTTGGAAAAACAAATCAATTTCATTACTAAATTATGGTGTTAATAATACACCTATTTAATCGCAATTGCATAAAAATTCTTACAACATTCTTTGTATTTATTTGTAATTATTGTTGTTGTTTTTTTCTTTCTTTTATGTGATTTTATAAACTCCATAGGTTTAACATTTATAATTCAAAAATGAAGTAAAATACAATAATATATATATATATATATATATATATATATATATATATATATATATATATAACTATTTGTCCTAATTTTGAACATGTGAATTGTTAAATGTATTCTCTCCTTTGTCAATATGTCATCCACATATAATAGTAGTGTAACCAATTTTCCTTCTAGGATTTTTCTTTGAAACAAACACATTGGTTTGCAAATGTTCTATTATATAGTTTGAGTCATCATGAAAAAGTCAAATTTCTTATATTAATATACTACTAAAAAAAATCATATTTTTTGTTATTTTTATTGTGAATTTTTTGACTCGTTTATAAGAGAATCGAGTTATGTTTACTTACTAAATGACCGACCCGGGGTGGGTCGAATTGACAACTCCATTTTGACAACTCTCGTAACAATTTTTTGTTTCTTTTGCATACGCCACTTTTTCAAGCATATATGAAATAGCATCAGAATTATTGTTTTTCTTTCCTGGAATTTTAGCTTGTATCTAATAATCTTGATGACATATTTTTAGTTAAGTTTTGAAAATGAATCTATCTCAGTAAATATATAGATGACAACTTTTAATGCATATCTCAGTAAAGATTTTGTTAGTGTCTGCATGGATGAATTTTTTATGACAAAGACGATTCAAATGCATCATCTTAAGCATTTTTTATTTGCTTTCCTAATTATAAAGTGATATAGTAAAAGATAATTTATTTCATTATATGTGTAGGAATCATCCGAAATACGAGAACAGTGACGGAATGCCTTCATCGATTCTGCAAAGAATGCATCGAAAAATCCATGCGCCTAGGGTTGGTACTGCAACCTATGCTATTTATCTCATAGATTTAGTTGGGTTGTGGTGTACCTCTTCTAACAAATTCGAACTTGTTTCACTACAGTATCAATGAATGTCCTATTTGCCGTGTGCATGTTCCTAGTCGACGCTCATTGAGAGAAGATCCAAATTTTGATAAATTAATTGCTGCTCTTGTGCCAGATATTGATAAATACGAGGAACAGGTAAGGTGGAGATGTTGCATCTTGGATTGATAAAACTATTTCTGTATATAACAAACTTCATGGACTTGGTTTTCTGTTTCAGGAGGCATTGGGTTTTGTTGAGGATCATGATAAAGAGGTTCCACTGTACTCACACATTTTCTAATTGTTTGCAGTTAATACTTGAGGAATTGGCTTGTAATAATATTAATGATTAAAATGTTTATCTTTTGTGAGAAGATGGAGGCTTCGAGTGTGGAGAATGTTCCATGTGAAACAGAAGCATCGGATAGAACAGAGAAGGCAAGGGCAATAGCTGTAGCTTTTGACAGGATGAGGAAGTCTAAAGGTAAAGATGTGAGGGATCGCAGAAAGCTGAGAAATAATGCAGGTGATCAAGTTCAGGTATCCATTGAAAATGAGGCTTTGAATGATAGTGATGAGAAGACAGAAAACGGGACAAGAAAAGATGAAGGAGAAACACAAATTCCACAGGAATCTGCTACAATCAATGTGGATAGAGAAATAACTTCATCTGCAAATCTTCACCAGAGCAACACCCTACTCAGTCACCAGGTATTTAAGTAAATATCATTTCTTTGTATGGTTGAAGAACTTGAAACACATTGATGAAACATTTCTTTTAATTTACAGGAAAGGACAAAACAAGAAATAAGTAAAAATATGAGCAGTTTAGAAATATTAACCAATGATTATGCTCATATTGAGGAGGAGAATGATGATGTTGGAGGTGTACAATCTGTGGGATTAGGAAGTGTTCATAACGTTACGTTTCAATCCACTACAAAATTAAGTGAGAGTTTCTCAAATTTTGATTCAGCTGCCAACCCTAAACTGAAGGAAGAAGTAAGTAGTTTAAAGGAGAAGCTAGCTATAGTTGAAGAAAATTTCAAAACACTAAAAAGTGTTATGCTTGGGTACATAAAAATGAAAGAAGGACATATTCCTTCAGAATTGATTACTCTATTTGGTGATACTACTAATGCAGCTGTAAGTAATTCGTTATCTGTTTTAAATTAAACTATACTGTTTAATAATTGAATGAAATTTAATATAATATACATATATCAATGAGGCTGACATGATGTTGTTTTTGTCATAGGATAAAAGAAGTGGATAAGATGTTCCAACAGACAAAGAAGAACTTAGAACAGTCATTTATCATAGACAGTCATGGAGTATGTCATTTATGTATGGAGTTAAATTTTGTGTCCTTTTGTTGAAGGATATACGACATATTTTGGTTTTTAGTTTTGGTTGATTTATGAAATGTGTTTAATGATATTGCCAACTTCTTTACTCACATTCTCTTTATGGCAAGAGAATAGGTTTATCTGATTTTATTTTTGCCCATTTCATTTCTTTTTCTTTATTTCTTTCTCCATATGATTTTTTGAAAAAAGAAGTTTTTTTTTTTTTTTTACTGAATTTCAGTTTCTTATAATAAGAATAGAAAATAAATAGTCAATAACGTATAACAAATATTGATATATTTTATTCAGTAGAAGAAAATGGGTTCTTACCAAAAAAAAAATATGTGGTTTTGAAGTTGATCAATAATACGTGGATCTAACTTATTAACATGCTAACAAAATATATAAATAAATTAAAATATATCAATAAAATAACAAAGTTTGTTAAATATATAAATAAAGTTTAAGTGCCCAAATTAAAAATAACAAAGTCGACGCAACATAAGAGATATTTATAATATTGTTTTACGGATAATTTATCAATAAAATAAAGTAAGGATAAATAAGTTTTAAGACTTTTTCATTATGTGAATGGAATTGTTTAAGACGTGTTTTAAAAATATGCATATTTGCTAGAGAAAAATCCAATTTAATAACTCACCCTTTATCGATTTTTTTATGCTTCCAAGTTTTTTCCCGTTGATGTTGTTAATCTAAGATCAACTATTACTTGACGTGTTTTTCATTCTTATACAAGCAAATATAACCGATCAGATGGTCTTATAAAAAATGGGTATCATTAGAGATTTAGTCAACAAATACACAGATATTTAGAAATTTATAATTTTATTTAAAAAAAAATCAATACAACGCAATTAATGAATAAAAGAAAGTTGTAAAGTAACGAGTCAAAAACAATTAATATTAATAAATATCATATTAAATTTATTCTGTGATGTACTGACAACTTGGGTCATGTAGCCGTGTCCGAGACGTATCCGTATCCGATATTTTAGGATATTTTATCGATACTTATTAATGAAATATCTAATTGTTAAAGTCGTATTACATTATAAGAAAATTTTTGAATAATGACAAATTTTAATGACAAAATAATTAATTAATATATAGTGACCAATTTAAAAACTAAAATTATTGTGAACTAAAATAGTTCTAAAAAAATATAATTGGTCTCTAAATTGATAATTAAAATAGTTTCTATTATGAATTAGTTTCTAAATTGGTCACTAACATTAACTACCAAGGTTTTGACTACTAAAATAATCAGTTTCTAAATTAGTCATTAACATTATTTATTAAGTTTTTGACTACTAAAATAATTAGTCTCTAAGTAGGAAATTGATCTCTAACATATTTTTTGTTACTAAAATTAGTTATTTGTTAAGAGTTTTATTGTAGTGGTACTTTTATGATGACAATAATTTATATTTTTTATGTTGACAATTTTAGTTAATATAGTTTTATTTTGGATTCACACATAAAAGTTATATATTTATTATGTTTTTAATAATTATTATACACTTTTCGATACTCATAAATCACGTATTCATCATGTATCGTATCCTATTATTTTAAAAAATAAAAGTATCAATGTATCATATACGTGTTGTATTTGATACATGCATCGTATATATGTATCATAGAATATATTTGATAATATTATTGTTGCATTATAGTTTTATTTTAAAAAATATCAATACAATACAATTATGAATAAAAGAAAGTTGTAAAGTAACGAGTCAAAAACAATTAATATTTTGTTGTTGTAATAAATATTTTATTAAATATATTTGATAATATTATTGCTGCATTTATTATTGTAATAAATTTACACATATACTACTATTAAAAGTAATGCAATTTATTATGAGATTGAGGTTGTTTTAATAAAAATGTTTGATAGTTTTTAATAATGTGTGAAAAGATATCAAACTCTAATTATTTATGGGTCTATGCAAGTTTCTTTATATATGTATTAAATTTAATGTTGCAATAAATTTAATATTTATTATCATAAAAGAGAAAAAAAAAACTTATTAATACATTACTCATGGTCTACGTTAATTAATGGTATTTGAATAGTGTATCGTGTAAATAGTTTTTTCACATCCCACAGATTTTCACAAGTTGACAGAAAGTGCCAACTGTTGTAGTTTTCTCGAAGCCTCGAATCGCAAGTTCATCCCATAATCTTAGAAATTTTCCTATTACACCGTATTTTTCTTGTAAATTTATTAAAAATATTATAATATTTTTTTTTACTTTTTTTTTTAATTTTAATTAATATGTAATTCCTTCATAAATAATTATTTTTTCCAAAATTATAAAATTTGTAAATATATTTTACAAAATTTATTACAAAAATTATCTTATACAAAATATTTTATGAAAAAATTGATAATAATTTTTTATAATTTTTTTTATAATAAAATTTATAAATATTTCTTAAAAAAATTTTTAAAATAAAATTAACAAAAAAATATAAGTTTTTTAATAGTGTTATATTTCATCATCATCACTACGCAACATGAAAAACTGTCCCTGACAGTACAAGTGGCGTCTTCTGATAGGTTCACAAACATCACTGTTCAAGTCACATTGTGTATAAATTGGCCATCTTCTGTCCCTTTATCCGTGAACGCGTTGTTGAACTCTTCACTTTGCCAGCTTCATTTCGCAGGTTTGTCTTCGTAGCACTGCTAGTTTCAAAGAGTTTTAAGCTTTCATTTTGTTCATATAGGGTTTGGTTTCAGTGAAATCAGAATGCCAGCACAGAACCCCCAACATGAGCAACCCCAAGATGAAGTGCAACACACTGATCAAGCTGGTACGTGCCGTTTCCGTCTGAATTTCTGCGTTTGGATTTGTGTGACTGCTTCTCAATTTTATCATAGTTTCATTTAATCACATGTTTCGTCTGTAATCCACTTTTTTTTTCTGTTTTCTTTTGAATCAGAGCAAAACGGTTCCTTGAGCAACCAGGACAAAGACGAGGCGGAGTAAGCTGTTTACTTTGTTAATCACTGCTTCTGTTTTTTAATCGGCCTTTATGGTGCTTATTTTTATGCAGATTTTTGCTGTCTATGCTGGTTCTTTTTGTGTATATATGGTTTAATTTTGTGTTGTTTTTGGGAGTATTACTGTGTGTTTTTGGCTTATTTCTTAGAGATGCATGCATTTCTTTGTGCTTTTCGCTTTATTTACTTGTTTATTTTGTAATTTGTTGATTTTGCATTAAAATCGATCTGGTTGTTACTTGAATTTTCATGTCAATTTTGGTTTTGCCAGTGGCAGTTTTTGCATTGCTCGTTTCGGTGGACTTTGAGTGTTGATGTGATTTTTTAATATTTTATTTTTAAAAAAGTCATATTTTTTGTCAATTTTATTTTGAAATTTTTTTCGTAAAAAATACTTATAAATTTTGCGTTGTTTTTGAGGGTGTTATTATGTGTTTTTGGCTTATTTCTAAGAGATTCATGCATACCTTTGTATTTTTCGCTTTATTCAGTTGTTTACTTTGCGATATGTTGATTTTGCATTATAATTGGTTTGGCTGCTCCTTGAATTTTCGTGTCGATTTTGGTTCTTCCTTGGATTGATTCATTTTGTGTTAATGGTATTCTACATTATGCGTTTCAGTGAAATTTGAATGTTGATGTGATTTTTTAATATTTTATTACTATAAAAAAATTGATATTTTATGTCAATTTTGTTGTGAAATTTTTTTGGTATGAAATACTTATAAATTTTGTATTATTTTTGGGAGTGTTACTATGTGTTTTGGCTTATTTCTAAAAGATGCATGCATTTCTTTGTGTTTTTCTCTTTATTCAGTTGTTTACTTTGTAATATGTTGATTTTGGATTAAAATCGATCTGGTTGATGCTTGAATTTTTGTGTCGATTTTGGTTCTGTCTCGGCTTGATTCGTTTTGTTTTTACGGTATTCTGCATTGTGTGTTTCAGTGGCATTTGAGTGTTGATATGATTTTTTAATATTTTATCACTACAAAAAAAACTCATATTTCCTATCAATTTTGTTTTGAAATTATTTTCGTAAAAAATATTTACAAATTTTGCATTGTTTTTGGGAGTGTTACTATGTGTTTTGGTTTATTTATAAGAGATGCAAGCATTGCTTTTTGCTTTTCGCTTTATTTAGTTGTTTACTTAGTAATTTGTTGTTTTTGCATTAAAAACAGTCTGATTGCTGCTTGAATTTTCGTGTCGATTTTGATTCTGCCTCGACTTGATTCATTTTGTGTTTATTATATTCTGCATTGCACGTTTCAGTGGAATTTGAGTGTTGATGTGATTTTCTAATATTTCATCACTACTAAAAAAAAAACTCATATTTTCTGTCAATTTTGTTTTGAAATTTTTTTCTTAGGAACTACTTATAAATTTTGTTGTAAAAAAAAATTGCAGGAAATTATTGTCAATTTTTTTACAAAATATTTGGTATAAAACACTTTTCACAACAAATTTTGTAGGAAATACTTACGAATTTTATAATTTTATAGAAAATAAGTTACTCACGAAAAAATTACTTGTTAATTAAGATTCTTGGAAAAATAGTAGAAAAAATATTTTCTTGTAAAATTTTTTAACAAATTTGTAAGAAAAAACTCATGTAAAATAAGAATTTTTAGTAATGTATGAGTGATCCATGTGTATTCTATCTTGCTTGTATGGTTGTGTATGTTTTGTGTTTGTCAACAAAGAATAGAATATATTTTTAACAGAGCATTTACATTTTAAGTACAAGCATTATTTATCTTGGTAATTGTAAATAAAACATAGAGCATTTACATTTTATGTAAAAGCATTATTTATCTTGGTAATTGTAAATAAAACATAGGTTCTTCAAAAATGGTCTTACACACCAAATGACTATCTAAGCTTACTCATCTAGCCATCAACATTATGTTTAATAATCCAAGTTGAACTAGCATTCTTTAGTAAAATATCGGGTAATTTACAAAAATGAACAGAAATACAACGATCTCATTGTCATAAAAGTTTTTGTGGTGTAGTTGTGTTAGTGTTTATGATTTAATTTCCTTCCCAGCCTAAGGGAAGCATGTGATATTATGTACTAGTCCTTGTCTTTTGTTATTATGTTTCTAGCAACTCCCTAAAATCACATTAGTATAAGAATTTTCATTCGCTGCTTTCTTAAGCTAAGAATAATGCGCATTACTTGTATAATATGATGTTCTTTAAAACTCAAATATTTATCTCAATGGAAACTGCTTACAATACTTCTTTTCCTTCCCATGATTTGTGTAAAAAGTTATGTATTCATTACAATTTAGAAAAATCGTCTGAGTAATTTTCAGAACATTATTGTGTGGACTATCTGTTCTATTGGATGTCAATATCTTCTCACAATACATTGACCTAGGACAAGGAGTCGAGAATTTTGCAGTTTGACAATCATCTCGTTAAAATATTAAATATTAATGTTTGTTAATGTTAATGTTTATTTACAGGCACGTGGTTATAGATATGTCAATTTTGCAGTGTGCTATCTGCCGAGGTATGTCATTTATTACTGATGCCTGCTTTCTTAACTATTCTCTGCTAAAAATTTGCATAAGCTTACAAAAACTTACTCTAAGCATGAACGTGATAGCTTTACTAAAAGTTTTGTTTTATGAAGATAAGACAACAATTCATTTAGATACTTAGAAAACAAAACAGAAATCTTATCACAAAATTAGATAAGACAATGATTTTTTCTTGAACTTGTGAAACTTTTAACATTCTTTTGTCTCTTTGTCTTAAGAAATCTGTTCTGTTTTTCTGGTAGAATATTTATGCTAAATTGTTATATTATTTTTTTGATAAGTTATAGATGTTGTTTTCTCTTTTAGTTTTATGTGATTTTATTCTTTATTTTTTTTTATGTATAAAAAAGTTGGCACACTCCACTTCAGGTGCTTCTCTATTTATATTTTTTATTATTGATAAAAAATAATAATTAATGCCTTTTTGTAATTAAGGTTGTACCAGAGGAAACATAATCAATTTAAGAATTTATGTTTTCATTAGCTCCTTTCATTATAATCTTGAATCCTCCAGCAGCCCCTTATGCATTGTGATTTCAAAGTGTCCTTTAGTAAAGATTGTATTAAGAAAAGAAATAAAACTGGCATTGTGACATTATTTTGAGCGATTCTATCATTTGAAATTTTAGTAACAAAAAGCCTTGCATTGTTGATTATGCAAAAAAACGTTTTTGAAAGTATTGTTTCTGATTCCTTTATTATTCCAAATTCCCGAAATTATCTGATCTTGCACCCCTTTCATTTATTTTATTTTTAATTTCCATCGCACCCTTTCTTTAAAAACTCCCAAATTTTATTGAGTGTTTTCGGCATCATTATTTTTATCAGCGTAATGGATGACAATGCAATAAGCAAGTTGTTCTTCGTTTGTTTATTTATTTATTTATTTTATGTAATTCCTTCATCACATATTCCTTGAGTGTTTAAACTATTATTCAAATTCTTTTAAGTATAATAATACTATAACCTTTATTTTTTGACTTTCATTTTTTATTTCCTGACATGATTTAATGTGGATCATTAATTAATATATTATTATATTTTCTTTTAAAAAAATTAATAATTCATGCTAAGTCACATTATAGGAATGAAAATTAAGAAATGAGAGTCATATTATAATTTTCCTTCTTTTAAAATGATAAAAAGGTTCTTTAATTCTAAAAGTGTGAAACTAAAATAGTTGTCGTAGTCCATTCTAGTTACATGCATGCAATTGTTGACCTTCATTATTTCAAATTATTAAACTTTTCTTCCATGTTGGCAGAAATCTAAGGTAAGATTTAGATTTAAAAAAATACCATTTTTTATTTTAGCATAAATTAAACTAAATTTATAGAAAAATCTATATCATTCTTTTAGATATGTCAAATAATGCAGCATGTAAGGCATATTTTATTTGCTTTCCCAATTTACAAATTATATAGTAAAAGATACTTTATTTCGTTTTATGTGTAGGAGTCATTCAGAAAACAATAACGCTGATGGAATGCTTTCATAAGTTTTGCAAAGAATGCATTGAGAAATCCATGAGCCATGGGTTGGTCCACAAACTGCAATCTATGTTCTTGTGTTACAGATTTAGTATTGGGATACATTAGTTTATTTTTACAACTGCTAACGAATCCAAATTGGTTTTATTGTAGTGTCAATGAATGTCCTGTTTGTCATGTTCATGTTGCTGGTCAAATGTCACTGAAAGAAGACCCACAATACGATGCTTTAGTTTCTGCTATAGTGCACAAGAAAAAGGTAATAATACGATTGAAAAATGGCTTCTAATTGAATAAAAAACTCATGAACATGGTTTGCTGACACAGGATCAGGAAGTGGCTTTGCATCTGCATGAGAGGACTAATGCTCAAGAGGTGCAACTTTGCTCAAAAACTTTTGAAATATGGATGTTATAATCTGAATGCTGTCGCTTGAACATAACTTCTTAGAATTAGGGTTTTTATTTTTCTGATTTTACATTAAGTATATAATTTATTATACAAACAGGCAAATTTTCAACAGAGTAACACCAGTATTAGTCGCGAGCAGGCTAGGAGAAATCGCCTCGCCAAGCTTGTTGATCTTCTACGTAATTCTGAATTGAACGCTGAGGAGGTACTTTTTTTGCTACTTCCATAGTTTCTTAGATTTTATCATAGTAAAGTTTCTAGAAATTTGCATCACAATTTAACAATATTTATCAGCAAGGTTGTTAAGTTCTCTTTTCTGAATATTTGAATATTCTGTTACCCTCACGATTCTTTGCTTGGGTATTGGTACCATTGCAATGATACAATAGAGTGACTAGGTCTTATGTTATTTACAGTTGGATACTCACATTGTGCTTGTCTCTTTGGATGAGCAAAAGATACCAAGTTTGGAGGAACCACATCTTTTATGCAGGCCTACTTGCTCAGTGAACACACTCTGCAAGGTTATTATCTCTCCATATAAGTCATCATATTATATATATATATATATATTGTCGATAAAAAAAATGTAAAAGAAAAATTATCAAAATATAGTGGTTAAAATATATATATATATATATATATATATATATATTATTAATTCTGATTGGATTTTTATGTGCAGCATGTTGCACTCAAAAGTGAGCTGCTGGAGAATCAAGTTGAATTATTGTTGGTTGAAGAATCAGCAGGCAATATTTTAAGTGGTACCATCTTGATTGAAGAATCAGGAGGCAATATTGTAATTAGTGACATAAAAGTTGACCCAAACAAGCACAAATTGCGTGTTCTGCGAGGTGAAGAAACTTTGGGTCAACTCTACACTCCCAATCTCACCAACTGTGGTCATCTGGTAAACTCTAAATGTGGCCTACGAAAACTTTTTAATAAATATATGTAAACAACGTAAGCAAATAAAATATAATAATATATCATCTTATAAGTTGAACTTAGATTATATATAAACCAATTAATAAAATTATTTTATTATTTTATTTTTATTTTCTTAAAAGCATTTACTACGAAATTTTGTATAACCATGTAGAAGGTTTATGTTTTCTCCTTTAGTACCATTAAATATTCACTAAATTTTTTTTAAAAAGTAAACAATTTTGATGAAAAAAAACATTAGTCAGTGCAGTAATCAATCTAAATGTTAATTTACAAAATAAAAAAAATTATTGGTTATTAAAATATTTATTATTATGGTTAGTAATTAATTAGAGAATAATTTCTTTAGTAATCAAAATTTTAGTAGTTAATGTTTAGTGATCAATTTATAAATTAATTCATTCTGTAAACAAAACCTTGATATATAACTAAATTTTAGAGACAAGTTATAATTTTTTTTATAATAGTGACTATTTTAATAAATAATAATTTTTTATTTTATAAATTAGTATTTAAATTAGTAATTAATTATAATAATTAATAATTTTTTGTTATTAAAATTGGTTGTTGATGGATGATTTTTTTGTAAGGGTTGTTAGCTTTCCTTCTTTTAATATCTCTTTTTTTTTTTCTTGAACTTGTTATTTGCAGCTCATCGCTTATAAGCTGAAGTAGCGGAATATGCTTGGGTTTAGCAGATGATGAACAAACCCTGAACTATTATATGTTTATATGAATAATTAAACAGAACATTGAAAAATGTCTAGTTGTTTTATCCCTTTCAATAATTTTCTCTCATGTTAGAGAAAATGGTTCTGAATCTTTTCGGTTAGTCAGAACCGTGGATATGTAGAAACTCTACAATTTACAGACTTCGGGTGTTCTAAACTATTTCACAAATATTTGGGTCAAGAATTTATGTATGAACTTGTATTTGATAATCGTTAATTAGTTTCTAGCACAAAGTTTTACTCATATTTTCATGGATTTTGAACTCAATTTTCTAATTGTTATAATTTAAAACACAAATGTGGAATTTGATTTATTCAATCTTTACACAATTTTCATGATTTTATGTATGTAATCTGGTTCAGTTGACATCGTAAGTTTGAACAATATTAACCTTTTGCTGTAAGTTTGATGTAACTTTGTAGAAAAGTCTATATACTCATTTTTTTTTTATGATTAGAAGGCATATATATTGTTTTTATAAACCAACCTTAAAATACAAGTTTGTAATTTGAGTTGTTCTGTCTTCTTCCCACAGTCACTATTGTCTTCATTATTTTAATAAATATAACATTTATTGCAACCAATCTGATTCCCAGTGATGATGTTGAATTTTATAAAAATAGTTTATTATCATGATTATTGTAAAGGAAAATGTTTCACGTGCACTTTTTGTTGAACACCATTGCAATCATCTCTTCATTGAATGTAAACTTGTTTTGAAAGTACATATGTGTAGAAGATGGGTGAGAATTCAGTCATGCTACCCTAACAGGATCTAAGAACATATGTTACAATTTTCTATTCGGTGCATTATATAGATAAAATGTGGCTAGATACATAATGTTGCAAATAGAGAAAGAAGATGTAGGCCAAGGAAAAAGGGCCGAAACAAAGAGAGCGAAAGGGAGAAAGGAGAAGGTTATTTTATTTAAGGAAAATGATTTTTTTACTACTAAATTTTGACAACTTTCTTTTACAACCTTAGGTGACATCTTCTAAGTGGTTTTTCATTTTTCTATTTTCTCATTCTCAATATTTCAAAGCCACTTAAAAAATGACACATCATAAATAATAGAAAGTTATCAAAATTTAGTAGTCAAAATATTATCATCCTTTATTTAATGAATGAAAAATATATACAATAGTGTGTAAAAGACTAATACAAACGAAAACTCAACTGAAGTGAAAACAGAAAACGCAACAAACACATGTGAATCACTGAGTTAAAACAAAGATGCTCAAGCGAGACGAACAAAAACAGAAGCATAGTTACAAAATGTTGTGAATTCAAACGTGAGTTTAAGTTTTACATCGAGTAAAAATACAATATGAGTTATTGAACAACATATAAAGATAAAAACCCATAAACTCATTACATTAAGAATTTGGATTAGAGGTGGTGTCAATTCCTTACAATATGAGTTATGTTCATATCTTATGTGTTTATCTTTGACAATACAATAGACAAAAACACAAATCTTGGATCCGAAAGAAACAATCTTAATTGTGAGTAAAAAACAAATCTAAAGACAAAAATATCTCATGAGTTTAAATATATGAATCAAATTTTTGTGATTTTTGTTGTTTAATCTTTGATATATGTTTTCTTTGATACTTTCATATCTCTTAATATAGTATTTTCTGTTTTGACTTATAAAAAAAATATTGTAATAAACATTTTTGTTGAATAATATTTGTTTTGTTTAGTAAATGAAAATATTTTATATTTCTGTTAAAGGTTGTAATAATTAGTTTTTTGTTAAATAACATATTTATTCATCATATATATCATAAAAGGATCATCATGTGCACAATATTTTTAAATGTCTGAAGTAAAATTTAAAATAAAAAAGATGGAGGCACTTTTTTTATGAAGAAAATAGATATAAAACGACATGCTTAAATTAAGACTATTTGTAATTTAAACAGAAAAAACTGACCGAGTTAAATTATATAAAAATATTAAATTGTTTAAACTGTTATACTAGACTTATATTTATTTAATTTTCAAAAGATAAATTATTTTAAATATTACTATTTAAATTCAAATTCATTATAATTTACTGGACTAAGTGTATACTTTGAAATAAAATACTTAATGCAAATAAAAAATATAGTTCGGACAATTTAAAATAATTTAATTTTTGGTTCAACTTTATTCAAATTATAATATAATAAATCGTACTAGACGTTTTATGAATGAAATATATCTCGTTTAAGACTTTCCCTGAATTTCAATGTAATTTCAGATGTGGAAGTATTGGCATTGACATTCAGAAAATTAAATCTCAGTTTAATACACACGCTTTATCAATGTTTTCCATTATTTAATTGTTCCGATTTTCTTCTCCTTTAAAGAATTTGTAGATAAGGCATGGAAAAGAATTGACGCGTTCTTTGAATAAAAAAAGTACGTTACATGAAAAATAGACAAAATAATTAAATGTTAGACATAAGTTTTAATGCTGGACGGGTTAAGAGTTTGAAAAACTTAAATGAAATATGAATATTGAGACTTTTATTTAAAATTCATTTTTTAAGTTCTTTTAATAAAATTATTTATTAAATTGTTATAGTTAATTTTATTTAATTTTCACAAGAAACTTTTCAAAACTTTTTAAACTTATAAAACGAAAAAAATGGAATAATAAAACGACTAAAAAAACATTTTTAATCTTAATACAAATCTAATAAATTACCAAAACTCTCAATAGAAAAAAAAAACAAATTAGTAAACGAAAAATCACATAAAGATAAAAAAATATAAATCAAAATTATGAGAAAATAATAAAAATACTAATCATTTTGTTTTCTTAAATAAAATTTAATTTCTTAAAAAAATATTTTAACTCATTTAATATCATTTTTAATATCAATAAAGTTTAATAAACACTAATAAAAATTGATGATAAGATAATGAAGATACGGATCATTTTCTTTTTCTTAAATAAAATTTAAGTTATTAAAAGAATATTTCAACTAATTAAATGTTATTTTTAATATTAATAAAATTTAATAAACATTAATAATAATTAAAATAAATTTTACTTTTAAGCATAAATTATAATTAATTTAATAAAAATATATTATTAATATTTGTTAATTTGTTTTCTTAAATATAACTTTATAATTAATCTAATAGAAATATATTATTAATGCTGGTTCATATTGAGTAGGCATGTCAATCGGGAGGATAAGGTACATGTAGTAGTTTCTTTGTGTCCTACCTGTTGAATAAATATATGTTTCGTACCCGTATTCATATCTGTGTGGATATCCATATATTTATTTAATATCCACGAATATCCGCGAGTATTTACAAAAAAATAAAAATTAATATTTAACAACATATTTTAATTGTAAATTGAAATAAAATACAATAATAACATTCATAAATTTCAAACAAAGTCCAAATAACTCTTCTAAATAGTGTTGAATAATAGTTTACAAAGAAATGAATTTTTTTAAAAACTAATTGATAAAAAAGTAATTCATTCAAAATCAATATGTTAATATTTTAATAATTTTTTTTAATTTAAATAAGAGTATAGCGGGTACGAGTATCCATGAGTACGGATACCATGATACCCGTGTTCATCATGTCGTTAACAGGTATAAAAAATACCCGTACCCATTATCTACATATATTTATTTATAATATTTATTTCCTACCATTACAACTTTTATCCACAAATATCAGGGTGTAATTTTTTTTTACATCCCTAATATTGAGCGACTCGTGCTTATACATATATTCGAACAATAACACCAGAAAAAACTAAAACTAGGTAGCATGCGTGTTTAGCATAAGAAAGAAAACTATAATATTCTATATAACTAAGTAAAAACATTGTAACGAACATCTATCATCAAACGTGTTTATTTTTTTATAATATTTTTTATTTTGGTAAAAATTATTTTCAAGATGCAGAAAATTATATATAACTTCATTTAAATAATTTAATTAATACTGATATATACCATTCAAAGAAGAAAAAGTTGTCAAGTAATATGCAGAAACAATACGTTGTTGCAATTAAATTAAATTTTGTAAAATACTTTTATTGAGTAATCAATTTCATTTAATATAAATGTAATACTTTTACAATTTTATTAAATCTAGTAATAAATGTTTTTCTCTAAATAATTAGTTTATTTAACAAATTATTTTATATCATGTATTAAATGCTGTAACAAATTTAATATTTTACATGATAGCCAGCAAAGATTAATCAATATATTTGTATGTTACATTAATTATCCTCAATAAATAATTGTACGTTCTCAGCTCACCATAAATAATTTTATTTCAATATAATTTTATTTAAAATTATTTGAATACTATTTCATTACGTAATCTCAATTTCATCGTATCAATAGGAAACTGTCCCTGACATGTTACACGTGGCGTGTTCTGATTGATAAACTCTAGGTAGAAGTCATGGTCTCACTATTTATGCAGCCCTTTGGCACCTTGTGTCCCTCTCTGGTTGAACGCGTTGTTGAACTCTCACTTCGCCAACTTACCCTTGTTTCGCTTCGTAGCACTGATAGCTACGAAGCGTGTTAAGCTTTCATTTCCTTCATAGATTTTTCATCGGAGACAAAATAATGTCAGGACCGAGGCTCCCCGACGAGCCTCCACCGGAGCAACCCGGAGAGGAAGTGCAATCTGAAAATGAAGTTGGTATGGTTCATGTTCCTCTCAATTACTGTGTCTGGATTTGCATAAATGCTTCTTCCATTTTAATCCGAACTTTACTGTATCATTTGTGATTTTCATTTTTCATTTCTTGCTTCGTTGTTTTCTTCAGAATCGGATCTAAGCAATTCATCGAGCGACGACGACATGTAGGTTAAGCTGATCCATCGTTCTGCATTTCTTCAGTCATTTACTTCACGATAAGCTGTTTTCGTTTTTCGAACAGTTTCGCTGCTTCTTAAATTTAATGTCATTTTGATTCTGTCTGGGAATGGTTCGTTTTGTGTTTATTGTTTTCTGTGATGTGTTTTAAAGCGTTTGTTGTAGTTTTCGCATATATTTATGAGTGATGCGCACGTTGTCTCGGTT
>Ga0214545_1000752_pt1 | contig 55497 bp, 27 predicted proteins | sample CNSS4metaG_FD_160064 | JGI IMG/M metagenome (GOLD analysis project Ga0214545, IMG submission 160064) | Root nodule microbial communities from cowpea collected in UCLA plant growth center, Los Angeles, California, USA - CNSS4 | ecosystem: Host-associated > Plants > Roots > Nodule | place: USA... | reverse complement strand
TCTGCTTTAAGCATCCGTCATTTCATAAAATATTTAATTGTACTATTGATATATATTTCTTTTTATTTTTTCACGTTATTAACTTAAATAATCCAACCGTATTCTCTTTTAAGTCGTCCTTTTATTTGCTTGACGACAATATTCAATGAAATCATATCTTAACGAGACATACAACTTTAATTACATTCTAAATTGATCTATTCCATTGATAAACGTCAACATCTTTTTAAAACATTAGATTATCATCATATAGATTATTAAATCTCCAAAAACCCATTGCTATGACCACAATTATTACATATAAAAAAAACCCGTGCGTTGCACGGGTAGAAGGACTAGTTTTCATACAAAATTGAAAAATGTCGGCTTTGAACGTCTTATCAATCTTTAGATCAGATGGTTGGGACGATACAAGTATGTATTTAATAATAATTTTATTTAAATAAAACTGGATTAAAATTAATAATATTTTATAGATTAAACTTATATATCTAAATATTAATTCAAATAAAACTAGATTAAAACTATTTTCCATTATTAAATATTAATTATACTAATAATAATAATTTCAAATACTAATTAATAATTTAAACAAGGAATAAAATAAGAATCGTAAATATAATTCATAATTTCAGTAAATTGTAATAATAATTTTAATTTAATTTTATAAAAAAATATGATAAAATTGTAATTAATCAATATATGTTTAATAATAATTTTATTCAAATAAAAAATTATTTTTTTCAAATCACACATTAAATCTAATTTATATATTACTAAATATAAGACTCACTTTTATTTTATGATTTTGGACTAGTTTAAAATTAAAGAGGTCCAATCAGTCCATTTGTTTTCTTTCAGAAACCTCTTCATTTTTCCACTCTCTCTTTTCTCTCAACTATTCTCTCTCAAATACCATTCTTCTTCTTCCTTCTAACTCTGTTGAAAACCTTTCGTGAAATAGAAGCTGAATTTGGAATCCTACTTCGTACTCCACATATTAAACTGAACAATTCAATCCTCCAAGTTGAACATCAAACCTTCGTCTTTTCCTTCTTTTCTGGTTCGGTTAGGTTGGTTCTATCTTGAGTTCTTCCTTAGAGCCTCATTCTTGTCACTGTGCTCATACTTTGCAGATCTTTAGTTTGTTTATGGAGTTGTGGTGCTCCTTTCGTTTAGGCTCTTTCTCTGCAAATTTGCTTTCAGTTTTGAGGTAAGGAAAGCTAGGGTTCAAAGCTTTTTAAGAGTATTGCATGTTTTATGGTTTCTGAATCATATTTTTAATGTCTGTTTGATGTTCGTGTTGTATGAAAATGTGTTAGGTGTTGTGTTGTTTGTGTTATGTATTTGCATGCTTGAGTAGGTGAGAAACCTATTGTTCTTACCCAAGCGAGCAGCTCTCGCTGCGAGAGTAACAGAAACTCACCCTTGTCTCAGTTGGAGTGATTGCTTAGGCGGCGAGGAGCTTTAATTTTGAACAAAGAGCAATTTTGCTTAGGCGAGAAGGTCTCACTTAAGCGGGAACTCGCAAAGCCTCATCGTGCACACTGTTCGAGCTCTCGCCTAGGCGAAAATGGCTAGCTTAAGCAAGAGAACTTATGTCACTTAAGTGAAGGTTTCTAGCTTGAAGGAGACTAGTGCAAGGGACTAATTGCTTGATTCCTTCCATGATTGGTTGTTTCACTTCTTCTCAAGAGTATGTTGTACAATGTTGTGCATGTATGATGAGGTATTTTGGGACTGTATTTGATGTGTTTAACATTAGATGATGATTATTATGAGATAACATGTGGACTTGGTGTGAGAATTTTATGGAGAAATCCCTTTCGATGATAAAGTAGTGTGTAGTGACTCAAGGATTCAAATAAGGTTGCATCTAGGGATGACAAAAATACCCGTGCCTGCGGATATTCGCAGATAAAATCCGCGACGGAAAGTTAGTACCCGTGAGTATTTATTATCCGCGGGTAGGGGGCATTTTAATACCCGCTTATAAACGAGTCGGGTGCGGGTATCTTACTATCCGTACCCGCGGGTATCCGTTACCCGCAAAAAATTAAAATTAAAATTTAATTTATATTTTATTAAGTTAAATTTAATTAAAATTAAAATTAACAGTATATTTTATTTATATCAAATTTAATTATAATTATAATTAAAATTTAATTTAATTTATATTTTATTTTTATAATTTTATATTAAAAAATTTATAAAATATATATATTTTTTTAAATATTTGCCGGTATCGGGTATCCACGGGTATCTGTAGATTTTAAAAATATTTGCGGGTAGTTTTTAAGCGGATACCCGACGGGTAAAGGAACGGATAACGAACAAATATTTTTTTTGCGGGTCGGATTGCGAGTAAGCACTATCTGTACTCGACCCGACCAATTGTCATCCCTAATTGCATCCCTTTCAATTATTTACTTTTTAAATAATTGTTAGTTTAAATTTAATTATTTTTAAATTAAAATACTTTTTTATCATTTTATAGTTTAGTTTAAATTGTTATTTAATTAAATTCAATGTTTTAATTAAATTAATTATTTTAAAAAAACAGACATACATTAAAACGTATTTTTACTAGTTACCAAAATAAATTTGTAATCTTAGAAAAGTTTAAGAAAATGTATTTTCGGCACGAATTTAAAAAAATTGACATGAAAATTTTGAACACAATTTACTTTGAGTAAAACTTAACTCTGTGATATCCATCTCTACCCATTAAGTAAATCAGTGCTTCATTTTTCTTCTGATAACCCTAAATCAGTGTTTACACAGTGTATATCAAACAGAAGAAAAAAGTAATTCCATTAATTCTTTGTATATTTATTTTTTTCAATTTTGTTTCCAATCAAATATTGAAGAGTAGACAAATTCTATTAGTAAAGAAACACACAACCAATAGCCAATCCTCACGGATTAGGGGCGGCCATGGGTGAATCGTCGGAGGATTTCTCGGTGGTGGTTTTGGCGTCGGACCTCGGCATCGACGCACGACCCTTCCTTGAACATCAACAGCAACAAGAAGAAGAGAATTGGCATGACTGTTCTCAATATCTCTTCCCCGATGAAGATTTCTCCGATCTCGATCAGTTGCAATTCCTCCTCCTCCAAGGCACCGACAAAAATTCCAATCGCATTCTCCGCATCGTCGGCAAGTACTTCCCCGGTATTTTACTGTTTCCTCAATCAACTGAACTTAATTAATTAATTAACGTGGTTTTATATTTTAGGGTTTATTCGGGGGTTAAGCTGTGTTTTGTGTTAGGATATTAGGTCTCTTTTGGTTATAGTTTGTTTCACCAGTAAGATTCGACGTGTTACGTGTAGATGCTAGTCAAACTAGTTTCTGTAATTTTTCCGAAAAACACTGGGATTCAACACTTGAATTATAGAGTCAAGAATTCGCGGTCTGTTATGCAATAACCCGGTTATTCCACCTTCTTATTTGTTCTTCTTTTACATGTAAATTTCAATATTGTTTTCGTTTGATCTTCTATTTATGTATTTCTGACGTTTGCTCTGCTGTGAGGTTGTCTGGCTCTGTCTACGAGGATAAGAAACAACTCTTTCACAAACAATGAGAAAAAAATGGAGATGAGAAAGAAAGTTAATAATTGAATTAAAGGTCTTGGACTCACAAAGGGTGGCTCAAGTGGTAGTAGCTTAGGCCTTTAAGCATATTAGAGGGGTTTGATTCCTAACTGTGTGAATAGAGCAGCACGTGTGAAGAGAGGAGTTGCACCTTAATGTGTACTCTACTCTCTTTGGGACTGGTTTCATGGTTTCTGGCTTTGGAGATACGTTGCTTTCAAGAAAAAATAAATAAATTAAAGCTCTAGCGATGTAAATTCCTATTGTATCTTTTGGCGAAGCTGTTTTGAAATTTGTATTACTTCTATTCCATTGATTTGGTACTGAAGTGCTTTTAAATGGTGTGCAGCAACTGTTGTAAATGCAGAGAGACTGAAGAGATATGTGTTTCACAAGATCTGCAGCGAGTTGCCGGATGAGCCATTCTGTATTGTTTACATGCACACCAGCGTTCAGAAAGAGGATAATTCCCCTGGTATAACGATCTTAAGGTGGATTTATGAAGAGCTTCCTTCTGATTTCAAGGACAGGCTTCAAATTGTGTATTTCATCCACCCTGGCCTTCGATCCCGGCTAGTCATTGCTACTGTTGGCCGCCTCTTCTTGAGTGGAGGGTAACTCATCTTCTATTGATTCTTAACACAAATGAACATTCAAAGGCATTCTATTAGGAGTATAATTTAGGTTGCGTTTGGATAAACTTATAGGAGAACAAAATTAAAAGTAAAATGAATAAATTTCTTTAGTTAAAATTAACTTTTGCACTTGAGCTTTTGAAGAAAAAATTAACTTATTTTACTTAGCTTATGTAAGTAGGGTCATAGTTGTATTGCAACATCTATGATTTTTGTCATTTACATTGGTTGGTCCACTATCACTTGTTAGACTAATCCTATTTTTTATTTTGGTTCTCTTTGATCTTGGTATAGATTATATTGGAAGATCAAGTATGTAAGCCGGCTTCAGTACCTCTGGGATGATATAAAGAAAGGAGAGATTGAAATACCGGATTTTGTGAAAAGTCATGATGATATTCTTGAGCATAGACCACTCACAGATTATGGTATTGAACCTGATCCCTTTCACTTGACTGGGATACCTTCATCTACCTACTCATTTGGAAAGTACGAGGAGAGATGGGCGGGAAGGGGTTATGTGTCTTAGTATGTGTATTGCCTCGTTTCCTGAGATGAACCTGAACCTTTGTACATAATGACTGGGGTGTTTGTATTTCTTACGCTCATCTTTGAGTTTCTTTGTTTTTGGTAGTGGAGCTAAACCTGGCTGTGTACGAATAGAAGTACATTTTTCTATGCCACAAGAATTGTATTTCTATAGAATAATCTACAGAATAATTCCTTGTTCTTGTGTTGAGATACTTTTGAATGAATTGCTCCCAATATGGTATTATTGGCCCTGGTTTGGCAGGACACGACTGATGCGTCTTATTTTTGTCTTCTTTTTGTCACCGGAATATGAATGATGTATTTTTAGGAATATGTTCAATTTCAACTCCAACTTCACAATTAAAATTTTACAATTTCAAATGACATACAAACCACAAATGAGTATATGTTTTATGTTTAATACTTAAAATCTTGACACCCCTAAGAAGAGCTCTGGTTCATTTGACATTTTATAAACCACTTCACTGATATTGGGAATCTTGAAGATCTTAATTTATTGGGGGTACCTCTGTGTAATTCCTTTCATTGATAATTCTTTTTTGTCTGCAGTTTCTTTTCTTTCATCCATTTTTAATTTGCAGAATCAACCAACCTCCATTTTTTTCTGATTGATTTCATTAAACTTATTTGAGTATAGGAGTGTAGGAGGAAGATTACCAAGCCACGAAAGACGTTAAGTTGTGCATGATCTGGATAAAATCTAAAACCACCAAACACGTCACAAAGAAATGACATACTTCTAATACCATGCTAACTCCATTGTTACGAAGAATACTAAACAGAAAGGAAAGCCAAGGACTGTGATTTAGAGAATAGATTATCAGTAAGAATACATAGATGAACTATATTACACCAACTTGATTAAAGGGTAAAGCAAATACATATATGATGAAAGCAAATAACAGTAAAACACTAACAAAGAAGGAAAGAAACAGTAACATGCCAATATAGCTCTCTAGCCTGAACTGTAGTTCAACAGCATTCTTCACAAAGCCAGCAGCAACACAGAGCGAAGAGGCTGCATAAAAAAAAATAAAAAAAAAATAAAAAATGAATTTTCAACAAGAAAAAAAACAGATAGCGGTCAAATAAATATGTTCATAAGTTTTCTGATAGATTATGCTGATCTGATCCAACTCCAAGTCATAGTCTAGTATTCTAGTGAAAGTTTGTGGTGTTTATGGAAACTTCAGCACATAACTATTGACTCATTTCTTGGTTAAACAGCTATAGATTACAATACATATGGTTATATATCATGTTTTTCATGCAGGATAGCATAGGTGATTGTATTCTCTAGATACTTACCATCCTTCGATGAAGCCCCTCTCACCTTTCTTCTTGAAAGCAGAGAAGAACTTTCTTTTGGCTGGGGGATTCTCAGATGGGTATCCTGAAATCACAGGAAAATGAGAAGTGAGTTATGTAACATCTTCAAATTAAGTAGGTTGTGTTTGTGCATATTTGGTAGAGAGGAATTAAGTAGAGGAACCTAGGGGAGGTTGGCTTCCCTGAGTCTCTGGCTTCTGCATTTTGGAGAATTAAAAGATGATTTGTAAACAACCTTCAGTAAGCACTTGATTATACTAGAATCAATGTCTGTCTGTGTCAATATTGAGTGCAACTGTATAATGCTCATCTTTACACTCCTCAATATGCTTATATACTTCCACTACTGACATTGTTTATATATATATATATATATATATACATATATATATATATATATATAATAGGGAAGAGAGAATTCTGTGTGAAAAGACAGTATCATATCACTTATTATTTAGTTTTTTGAAGTGTCCAACAGTATTGAGGAAAAGGAAGGTTGATTAAAAATGTGCAAGAATTTTGATAAGAACTTTTATCTCCTGATATGTATTTGAATTCAATTTTTTCTTCCATCAACCTTTTTAATTTGATGGATAATCTTTTAATATCTTCCAATGTCGGGAAACTAGTCAAATAGCTGCAAGTGAAACTGTCTGTACCTCGAATATGGACATTAATTCTCTAAATCTTCATATTTGAGTGTTCTGACTAGAACTTTTTTTTCATGAATTTTAATATAATTATTATAAAAAATCACTAAATTTGTTTTAAATTAAATCTTTACTTCAGTTTATATGTATTTATTGTATTTATAATGTAGATTCAAGAACCTTTATGTGGGTGGGTTTTGTCTGATCGTTCACACGGTCTTTTGTGAACTTGACCTTTGGGAGTGAATGTTTTGAAATGCCACTTTCAATATTAATAATTCCGAACTTCCCAGTTTTCACTGCATCTTTCTCTTCCTGAGTCTAGATTGAAAGACAAATGAGATTTATATTAGGAAACAAAATAATCCTTTTATTCTTTTTTTTTTTTCTTTTCTGATTCTGAATCTGATCCTTTACTTAGCCCAAAGAAAAAAAAAAGAACATTACAGAGCACATTACAGAAGAATAAAGGCACATAAAAGCCTACTTTATATGCTTTCTTTGTCAAACATTTTATACTTATTTGCTTATCAAAGCCACTTAGATGGCAATAAATTTCTATGAAGAATATATTCTTTACAACAACTATGGGGATGAATTCTTTTACTTTGTTTTCATCATGATAAATTTTCTGCAGACAGAATATGTCAACATATTAAAATTCAGTCTATTTTATTTTAAATTTAGTTTAATTTCAAATCCCAACTAAAAGCCTAGTTGATTATTACAATTTATATTTCCATATTAGATTCCAATACTAAACAAATATAAAATTAATCTTTATATTTTATAGATGTATTATTAATAAATTAAAACTTATATACACAATCTGCACATGCATGTACATATTATATATATATATATATATATATATATATATATATATATATATATATATATATATATATATATATTGTAAATCTATAGCTGTTTGTAAATTGTTCAAATATATACATGTGAGTTTTTGGTTTCTAAATAAAAATAATAATAAATGTTTAAATTCCTACATTTTAGTTCTTAATTATTTGGTTCTTTCCAACATCTTCATTTATCTTTTTCGAATTTTCATCTTTACACTGTTCATTTTATTTTATAAAGTTATTTCATAATTTCTTGTGGTGTAAGTTTATTAATCTTTGCTTTTGTTTCCAAGTTATTTCAGAGTACCCTGGTCTAGACAATTCTTTCTCAATTTCATCTGAAACCAAATAGTGCAATACTTTAATTAACATTTCAAACCTATTTAGCTGTCAACTACTGCTTCAACATATGTATCTGATTTGATTTGGATGAATGATGTGTGTAAAGGTATCTCAGTGGAGCAGAAATTTCAGAAACTGACAAAATATCAATCTAGTGGGAAGGATAATTAAATAGCTTGTTAGGAAAATGAAGAGAAAGACTTCAACAAAGTGGAACGAAAGCATTAATGTTTATGAAATTATTTACAATATTTTTTACTGCAAACTATGAAACTGGGGTATTGTAGTATGAAAAGTTTGATAAAAAAATATATGATTCAGAATATTGTTTTATGCATTTCTGAGATAAGTGTCTATCAGAACACTGTAGAAACAGAAGGCTGTTGTATATACTACAAAGTTACATGTTGCTCGAACATTACAACTATTCCTAACCTGGTTACATCCTTTATATGGACCTAGATATTTTTGTTTTTCAAGATATAAAATTTTTTTGACTTAATTATGAAGAAAAAACAAAAAATTTATCTATCCTTCTTCTTATATACAAGAAAAGTTAGTTTTTTACTTTTTTTAATTTTTCAAATCAAAGTTTACAGATATGTAAAATAGTAAGATCGAATTATATATAAAAACATAGTAATCTCAAATCAATCCAACTGAATTAAACCCTCAAATCAGTGGAAAAAGTTGAAGAGGTAGATATATAAAGTTGGAAGAAGTATTATTAGGTGTGTTTGTTTAGAGAGGAAGAGAAGACAGCACTGAAAAAGCGAAGAAGAAGAAAATTGTGTGACAAATTAAGAAGTAAATGAGCGTGAGAGAGGAGGAATTGTGTTACAAATAGAAAAATACGAATATCTATATAAGTAAAGCCACACGTATTAATTAAAAAGTGCACTATTTGACAAATTTTCTTTAAAGTTTATTTGTTATCATATATCGATTTTTTTTAGTTGACAAATTTTCTTTAAAGTTTATTTATTATAATCTATCGAATTTATTTTTAGAGTCATGTCAATTTTTTTTTTCATTTATTGACATGCCGTTACATGCCTTTGGAATATAAATTCTGGAATTTTCTTTTAACTTCCGAATTATATAATTTCTGTGTCTTTTCAGAAAATATGTTTACTTTCGAATTTTGTAATCCATAAGAATAAAGTTGGAATTTTCATATTTACGGAGGTGCAGGAAGAAAAGATTAGGGAGGTCCAGGATGAAGTACTCTTTTCTTTGTTACTTGTAGTCATATTTTCCTTGCCTTCTATTTGCGCCTGTGAAACTCCAAATGCACCCCTCTTTATCTGGGTCACATATCCTTTTCTATTTGGGCTTGAAATACAAGCCGAAAAAAAAAACTATTTTCAAAAGTAAGACCATTTTTTTCTTTGTAATGGTTTTTTCTTTTTGGAATTTCATGCTCTTGTTCATTTTCTTCACCTTCCTTCACACACCCATTAGTGGTAAAGCCTAAGATATCACAGATTATATACACCGATCTTAAATAACAGGTACACATATTAAATCATATCCTTCAAGTAATAATGAGATCAAACTAAACAAGTAATTAACATAACATATTTTTAAATCTTTATAATTAACATAAACATGTCATAGAAAATAGGAAAATATCAGTTTAATGTGATCACACTGCTAGTCATATTTTTTATTTGTCAAGTGTCATATCACTTGAAATAAGAGGTATTGTTTGAATGAAAAATTTTCCTTTGTAGAAATACTTTCATGCATGAACAATTTTAACTCGCTTGAATGAGAGTTATGGATATAAAGATTTATAATTTGAAAAAAAAAAAAAAAAAACTTCTTTTTATAACTGTCGCAATCGAAATCGCGACGGGACGAGGAACCAAAAAATAAAATTTGTAAAAAAGTCGTTACCATAGTTATTATAGGAAACTATGGAAAACCATAAAAAAGAACAAGGTCTGCGAAAAACCAGATTTTGGATTCGGGAGTCGGTTACGTGTGGGGAAGGTATTAGAACCCTACAACGTCGGTTACGTGTGATTTTTTCAAAATATTTCATTTTCCCCAAAAATATTAATAAAAGAATGTACAAAAAATAACAAAACTATTTTTTTGATTTGTTGGGCCCGAGAAGATTAATCCTCGCTCCTACATATCTCCATGTGAATAGGTAATCGGGGTTACGTAGTTCTTCTTGAAAAATCTATTTGGAAAATTATTTGAAAATGATTTAATTTGTTTTATAATTTTGAAAATCTTTTTATTTAAATTTTAGTATTATTTTAAAATTAGTGTGACGCGACGCGAGCGGCTGGATAGACACTTCAAATAATTTTTTTTTCTAATCTTTTATTTTTTTATTTTTTTAATCATTTATAAATTTTTAATATTTTTTTAAATTTATTTTAGAGTAGTTGTGGATATCATTGGGACGTGAGCAACCAAATAGATATAAAAGAGTAAATAAAGAAAGTTATATTTTATTCTTAGATCATCTATATATATTTTTTTATGAAAGTTAAATTGTATAAAGAAAGTTAAATTGGATGTCATGCGACGCGAGCAGCCGAACAGACACTAAAGAAAGGGGAAAACATATTTTTTATGATTAAAAAAAAGAATCAAAATTCAGAAAAACTAAATCAAAAGAATTAGAAAAGTGTAGAGAATATTTTTTTTCCGGTTATGATAGAGTGCGCACCTTGCAATATCAATGCAATCTCAGCCTTAATTGTAATAAACAATATAAGGAAGGAATTGGTTATGATAGCAACACATCATGGGAATCAAATCATACTAATTTAGAGCACAACATCAATCCCAAATTAGTAAGATTGATTCTAACCATTAACAAATCAGTCAATCACAATTAGTAATATTGATTATAACCATTTGAAGAAATATTTTTTCTAATTATTAGAATCATATGACTAATCTCTTTCCCAGAAACAAGGGTAGAAAGCAGGTTGAGTTGTTGGGCTCATGAGAAGGAGTACGATAATTAATAACAAATTGGGTTTTTCCCTCTTTATTCTTTTTTTTTCATCTTTTTTTTTTCTAGAATTAAAGTTTGAAAATCTTTGAAGAAAATAATGTTTCACATTTTTTTAATTTTTTTTTGAAAATAAATTTATTTACCCGGACGAAATTGGGTGTTGACAATAACATATATCAACAATAATAGAACTCCTAATCCAAATTATTATTTTTTATTTTAGTTAACAATTTTAAAAACCTTACACCAACTCTCAAATTATATTTATATTTCATTTATTTATAAATTAACATAATAATACCAATCAACCAAATTAAATTTTTGGAAGATAAATTATTTCAATCAAATTATTAGACCAAATTTATTCCTATAAAAACAATTCAATCATTCACAAAGTCACCATAACCAAAATTCATTCTGAGATTTAAAATATAAATTAATTTAAGTAAACCATTCACAATCTCAAACTAAAATTAAAAATTAAAAAAATACTAAAAAAAGTACTAGCTTTTTCCATTTATATATGTTTGCATGTACGGATATATTTTCGTCATTATATCCAATTGCAAATTATTTTCTAATTTGAAAATTTTGAAAAAAACTAGTTTCTCATATCTTGAATTTTCTTGAGAGATTTAGAAGAAAATATTTGAAAAACAAAACTCTTTGATCATCTCAAGGTTCAAAGTCTAGTCAACAAACATTTCACGGTTAAGTTAGAAGATCAAATATTTCTACATCCCAAACCCTACCATATGCATGGGGTACTTTAAGATAAGAGAAAAACTTATCCAAGACCACAAATCCAACGTGATACTGTTCTCATGCTAAATAGTTTTTAGGCGACAAAATTACTATAAGAATGAGAAGAAATTTAAAACTTGTTTGTATGAAAGGAAAGATATAAAAACATTATAAAAATTCACTCTATTTTATTTTAAATTTACTTTAATTTCAACTCCCAACAAAAAAAACTAATTAATTATTATAATTTATACTTTCATATTAGATTCCAATAGAACTAGTGTATGTACTACCATAAATATAAAATTTATCTTTATATTCTATAGATGTATTATTAATAAATTAAAACTTATATATATAGAATTGTTTCTGCACATGCATGTACACACATATTATATTATATCATATATATACTAATAATTTTTAAAAATATTATCTACAATAAAGAAATAAATAATATATATATATATATATATATATATATATATATATATATATATTTTGTAGATCCTAAAGCTTTTTAAAAATTGTTGTAATTTATACATATGAGTTTTTGGTTTCTAAATAAAAATAATAATAATAAATGTAAAAGTTCCTATACTTTATATCTTAATTATTTAGTTCTCTCCAACATCTTCATTTATCTTCTTCGAATTTTCATCTTTACACTGCCTATTTTATTATTTTATAAGGTTATTTTACAATTTCTTGTGGTGTAAAAGTTTTATTTTCAAACTATTTCCAAGTATCCTGGTCTAGACAATTGATTCTATTTCAATTTCATCTGAAACCAAATAGTGAAATTAGCACTTCAAACCTATTTGTCAACTACTGCTTCAAAAAATGTATCTGATTAGGATGAAGAATGTGTGTAAAGGTATCTCAATGTGCAGAAACTTCAGAAACTTAGAAAACATCAATCTCCTTGGAGAAGGATGGTCAAATAACTTGCTAGTAAGATGAAGAGAAAGACTTCAACAAAATGGAAGGAAAGCATGATGTTTTTGAAAAATAACTATTAATTACATTTTTTTTTTTTTACTGCAACTGTGAAACTGGGGGTTGGAGTAATGAAAAAGTTTGGCAAAAGAAATATATGATTCAGAATATTGTTTTATGCATTTCTGAGATAAGTGTTTATCAGAAAACTGTGGAAACAGAAAGCTGTTGTATATACTACACAGAGTTACATATGTTGCTCAAACATTATAACTATTCCTAACCTGGTTACATCCTTTATATGGACATAGACATTTTTGTTTTTCATGATATAAAATTTCTTTGACTTAATTAAGAAGAAAAAACAAAAAGTTAACCTATCCTTCTTATATACAAGAAAAGTTAGTTTTTTTTTTTTTTTTTACTTTTTCGAATCAAAGTTTAAAGATATGTTAAAAAAAGTATAGCAAGATCGAATTATAATAAAAACATAGTAACCTCTTTATGTCAAATATAGTTAGTGACTAACAAATACATCATATTTTGATGTCTGGCAGACAAACCTATTAAATAAATAATTTTGAAGATTTGTTGTTGGAGGAAAAGAAAAGTAGTGGACACCACTGATTTAAGACAAACTAACACGAAAATGATAATATAGATTACCGACGATAATTATGAAGCAAGGACATATGATGCATTTACAGATCAGCATTGATGAAACCCAATTAAAATTGTTACACATTTTTGTGTGGAGAATTATTGAAAGAGATGTGTGGAAGTGGGAAAACCACATCTTTTGCTTTGCAGGGAATAAAAGGGCACCCCGGAGAAGAAGGGAGAATAACCTAGAAAATTTGGGTATATAAACAGAACATATATATATATATATATATTTTGATTATATGCTTTCCAATTGTGTTACAACTTTCGGTGACCATCCACGACAACATGTTACTTAAGCATACACCTACAAATCTCTATATATGTGTAGTCATCATAACCATGTTTATTTTAGGTCATTATTGTTATCGTCTTCTTCACTACTTAACCAGCAAAATCTGATAACTGAAAATGTTAACGAGGAGATTGTTGTTGTTGATTGAAATTTTTTAAGAATCACAAAGTTTCGTGTATCTTATGAGGTTTGTGGATGTTGCTCAGTCTGACAAAAAAAATAAGTGTTAGAAAGAATATGTTATGCATATTTATCTTGTTAAATACTTTTTAACAAGTAAGTAACGGAAGAATTTCAAATAGAAGGAAAGAAAAGGAAGAGAACTTAACAGCAACGTACAATTGTAAGTATTCTGATTGTTGTAGATTCTCTCGTATGGAAAAGCACATATAAATAGTAAAAGAAAGCTACTGTTAGTAAGTCATGGTAGTAATAATGGGTTAGCAGAAAGAATGAACTTCAAAATACTAATTATATTAACTTAATCTCTGGTAATCTGTAATAAGTATATCCTGAATCATCAAATAAAAATGTACTCTTTGTAATGTGGATATGAAATAATCATAACTTCATTGAAATTGTAAATAAGACGAAGTCTCTCTCATGGAATAAGGTCAAATTTCCAATCAAGTATATATATATATTGTGTGGAAGAAGAAATGGATGGAAAATAATGCATAATAATAATAAATAAAAAAGAGTGTGAAAAAGACATGCATTTTGGAAGGAGGAAGCATAGTAGAATCCCTTTGTAGCATTGATAAGTTCCATCATCTTCATCAGCAAAGGCTAGTTCTCCAAATTATCCTCACTCAAGGGAACTAGACAAAGGAGTTAATTTCTTTACCTTTTGGATATCAGCTAGCAAAATATTTGGGCTTCTGCACCTGAATCACCACTAGCAAAAACTCAGACACAGCACAGTATAATAACGAGTTGTCACTTCCTTACTTTTCATATGCAAAATGAGTACAAAGTTTTAATATTTAAAGGTATAAATGTATATGGTATTTCACATTCTACATATTTAAGTTTTATTTCTTTATCATATATATGTACATCTCAAAATTATTTATTTGTACGTATGTATATGAAACAATAAAATTTATTTGATGTTATTTATATTTAATAAGCAAGATGAAATGCTTTAGTCAAGAAATAAGATCAAGAGAAAAGGACGTTAGACAATAAAAGTGATTCTTTTTCCTGTTACCAAACCATGGACAAGCCAGTGTGCATATATAAAGCATCATGTGCAATCACGAAAGAGTGTTAGACAATAATACTGTTTCATAAAAAATACAAATCACTACAGTATAAACAAAACAAAATACTGAAGTTTGACGTGTTATATTTGCACAGGAATATCAATCTAATTCCTTTCTCATTTCAAATTCCATAGTTAATATTGATTTCTCATTAAAGAAAATAATTTTTCATTTTTGTTGGCATTTGTTTCAATATAAGTAGAATAGAAACATGGAGGACAAACTCTTACCAACTATCTTTCCTTCGAAGAACATGAGGATTCAGGGAGCTTCTTTTTCTTTCAAATCAGACAAAGAAAACATATCATTGAATGAATTTGAAAAGAACAAGAAAAAGTCCAATTTCGGCACAATTAATGGATTTCTTTATAGTTTCATATTATTCCAACACTTATTTTATTAGATGGGTATTTTAAATGTTGGAACATATTAGTCCTTAAATAGATTTTCATACTTTAATTTAAGATGTGTGTTTGTAGATACATTGAATACCCAACAAGCTGCATATATTTTAGAATTATTCCCACCATCTTATGTTAACTGCTAAGCTTTTTTATTTCCAATAACCTTAAATAATATGATACACCTACTGATTATTTACATTGATTTTTACAAAATTTAGAGAATTGTAAACATAGGACTTAGTTGGAACAATTTTGGTGAGGCTTAAATTATAAACTTGTTTTATTTTTTGGTAAGTTTTTTTCTCTCTGGAAATTAAGCTCGAACTCATTTTGACTTTTGTTTTATTGAATATATAGGCCAAACATTAATGTGTACTCATTATTATTTAACATATTTTACAATTTATGTTAACATATTTTATCAAATAAATACATAAACATTTAGATTCGCTGACAGAAACATTTTATATTATATCTCACGGAATTGTATAACACGTTTCAATAATGCTGTTCCCACCATAACTAATGAAATTTATATCCTATAAGCAAACAAATTAACCATGTTTCTTCTTTAATTGTTAAAACAACTTACAATAATAACATTTATATAATACTACTCATTCAATAAACTTTAAGTTGCTTAACCAAACAATCTCTAAGTCAAAAATAAACCGAACATTGTTTGGATTCATTATTTGAAAAAAAAAAAAGTCACTTGTTTTCAACAACTTTCAACAGGAACTTCTAAAAAAATAAGCTACCAATTTCTGAAATTTAATGATTTCAAGACCTTCCGCTGTTTATCTAAATATACCCATTTGCCAGAAAACATCACAAATATTCAAAATAATATATAAGAAATCGTGATCAAGAAATCTGACAAAATTTGGATAAATTTTGAATTACATAAATTTGTCAAATCTAACCGTTATTAGGTTGTAAAATTAACCATTAGAAAAAATTATGTGTACACAGAAGAAGGTTTGGACATGATGTGAATGCATCATACATATACATACACAAATGCATAATCTGTTAGATAATTATACATAATTTTAAATGTATTGATATTAGAGGTGGTGGTGATTCGTTTGTGAAGATGAATAAGCTTGATTTGAGAGAATGCATGCAGTAAAGAGGCTGGATAAGCAGCATACGTTGAAGCAGAAAATGATATAGAATACTCCTAATCTGGAAGAATCTTCCGTAAGCAACATCCGGTGAATTTAGACAGAAGATATAGTAATAATTAAAGAAATGATTAGTAATATAATAGGGTTTTAGGTGTAAGTTTTATATTTTTGTTTTGTCTAAAGAGAGCTAAAAAAGGTAAGGGGGGACAAGAAGAGGATTACATGGAAGGTGATAGTGCCAATTTTTTAACTTGACATGTGTGGTCACACTCATTGTTGCATTCATGCAAGACAACAAATCAATTTGTCCAGAGCCACATGATTTTTATTAGAATAATTAAGCCCAAAACACTAACCAATGGATGGTTCCAAAGGACTAGAAAATGGTAGAAGGAAAAGAACATAATATATTAGGTGGGAGCAGAAGGGAAGGGACAGCCCTATTGTATACTATATACTATATGATCTCTTAACTGAGTAGAAAATATATAAGTATGTGAATGAAAAAGTTTGAGAAAAGAGAAAAAAAATGATAAAGAAAAAGAGGAAGAAGAAGCAAAACATAATGTGAAGAAATAATTGAGGGGTGGGTTATGAGAAAGTGCGGGTGGGACAAGATAATCTGAAATTGTAAAGCGATCACAATAAATAGGCCGTGATATTAGCTACGGATCAGTAAATACAAATTAAGGAGTTGACAGGTGAAGGAGGATTTGAAAAGATTGACCTGCGTCTCCTCCATGCACCCTTTCGTTTCACAGAAAAATAAAAACAAAAAATAAATTGAACCCATTAGATTCTTCCTGTCTCTTATCCCAATCTCCCATGAAACCGCACTTCAAATGGTGACCATTTGAAAGGTCTAAACCCCAAAAGCTAAAAAGGAAAAAAAAGAAAAAAAAAACCCAACAAAATAGCAGAGAGCCAACACAGATAAATCAGAAGGGCAGTGAATACCAGTCTATTTCAACTCACAAAAGAAGAAGACTCTTTTGTGCTCCATCCCTTCAATAGGGTCCCTCCATATTCATCAACAATTCTCCCCCTCTCATCATCCTCTTTAAATTCTCCATTCTCCATCATCTATCACTGCGTCCAAATTCTCAGCCACTAATAGTCATGAGAGTGGTGATGGTGGTACATGGTTGTATTCATGGCTTCTCTCTCCTCCTCACCGCCGTCCAACCGGGAACTCATCGAAGCGGTGGCACCCAGGTTCAGATACACCAACCTTGAATCCAGATTGAGATTTCCAATGTTATTGTTGTTGTTGCCGCTGCTACTGCTGCTGTTATGGTCCTCGTTCATGGGGGGAGGGTAAATGGGTGCTGCGGTATTGGAAGGACCGTTGTTGTTGTTGCCATTGCCTTCTTCTCGTGACATCACAAGAGCTGCGGATTGAACAAGCTCCAAACACAGCCTCAGTTTGTTGGGTTCGATGTGGGTCAATCCTGGGACAGCACCCTTAAAGAGGAAATCCGAGGTTAGGGTTCTGAGGATGTCCAGAGGTGTCACCCCATCAACGGTTCTCACATTCGGGTCCGCGTGGTGGTCCAGCAGCACCGCCACCATGTCCGGCGACACCATCTCTGCCGCAATGTGGAGCGGCGTTTTCCCGGCGGGGCCGGAGGGGTAGTTGACGTCCGCTGCACCGAGTTCAAGCAATGCCTTCACCACCTCTCTGCTGCAGTTCTCCACCGCGTAGGGTAAGGCCAGTGCCTCGTCGAGGTTGAGACCCTCCCCCATTACCATTAGCTTTACGAGTTCGACATCGGAGGAGTCCAGGGCGCGCCTCATTCGCCGGATTTTCTGGTCCTCGAGATCGAGGGCGGCGTGGTGGTGGTGGGGGTGATGGTGGTGGTGTGGCACCAAGGAGCGGCGCGCCATGGAGGATTTGATACGTAGCTCTTCGATCTTGGCCACAATGTCTATGGGGAGGTGCTTGGCGAGAACCTCGGGAGGAAGACCTGATTTCGCTACTAAGTGAGAACAAGTGGCCCATAGTTGCTGCATGTCTTGCTTTCTCGAAGCCAACAGCACTTTCATTACATCCTCTATGGAAGCCTTCTCCACCATGCTCGCAAGTTGTTTCTGACAAGGAAAACACCAAAACTCGTGAGTGAGAGGAAGAAACAAGAAACGAGAATCAAGAAATAGAAAAGGCGAAGAAGAGAGTTTACATTGGAAAAAAGAAACATGTTTGATATAGCAGCACTTCCAAGTAAGGCAATACAGTAATAGAGTAGTAGTAGTGATTTGGTGGGAAGTAAAAAATTGTAAAACGCGATGGGATGGTTGGAAACTGGGAAGCGCAGGAGGATTTAAAGGACCCTTTTTTTTTCTTTTCCGGTGGTTTGTTCTCTTTTCGAGTCCAAACCCAAATGAGGAAAGTAGATGTTTGGGAAAAGTTTCGTGCGCCTACTGTGTGCAAGACAAGACTGCATATCATCATCTAAATTTAGAAATTCCTGAGTATGGGTGATAGAACGCCAATTCGAGAAACTCTATAACTTTCGCACTACATGAAATCAGCTACGTCGAACTCCACAGAAAACATCATAAAGAGGTTGAAATGAATCCAACAAAATTAAACCCTCAAATCCGTAAGATATAGAAAGTTGAAAGTAGTGTTATTGGGTGTGTTTGTTGAGAGAGGGAGCGAAGGAGTAGTGAGAAAGTGAAGAAGAAGGAATTGTGTGAAGTAGACGAGAGTGAGAGAGAGAGAAGAAAATCAGCTATTCAGTCGCTGACAAGGGAAAGGAAAGAAGTGTAGCGGTGACACGGGATCATAGAATAGAAGGAACTGGTGGTATAACTCCTGATGGGATAGATAGATTGAAGCACGAATTCAGAACCCGAAATTCTAAACCAGATATCATATCATATCATCACAGACCCTGAAAAGAAAAAATATAAAAAGGAGAGAGACATGGAAACACCCCATCCCGGTTCCCAAAACGAGAGCAGACCCGCAGCAGTAACTGTCCTAATTCCCAAGACCCCATGAAACATAAGACTGGCCACACAAAGGGTGAAAAAGGAGGAAAAAAAAAACAGTGGAAGTGAGGGGGAAGGCTACCATACTGATATTGGTAACACCAAGGAAAAAGAGAAAACCTGGGTAAGCAATGCAAGCTGTTCGACGCCGAAGTATCTGGCGGCGGCGAGGGTGTCGAGGGCGAGATCGACCGCGGAGGTGCAATGCGTGTGCCAGCAGCCTCGCTCGCCGCAATTGGGGCGGGCCTCGTGCTTGGGAGGCACGATGGAGACCTGGCCACTGTAGAGGAACTGGAGCATGAGAAGGAAGACCTCGTAGCCGACGGAGTTGACTGGGATGACGCCGGAGCGCGAGTTGAGTCTTGGGCCGGCGGGGTCGAGGGCGGAGGGGGGGTCCGGTCCGCAGAAGAATTTGCGGAAGAAGAGGCTGCGGGCGGCGAGTATGCAGCGGTGGGCGTGGACGAGGCGACCCTCGACGCTGAAAGTGACGTCGCTGAAGGCCTGGCCGTTGATGAGGAGGTTGAGGTAATCGAGGGAGAGAGATCTTAGAGAGTCTTCAAGGGACATGGTGGTGAAGACTGTTACTGTTGTTGGTGAATAAAGTACTGTGTTGTCTCTTCAACGCTCTAGGGTTGGTGGCTGTAACTTATTGCCAGCAAAAGAAAGAAAGAAAGAGAGAGAGAGAGAAGAGAAAAGTGAGAGAGATGGAATAGTGAGGGAAGGAAGAAAGGGGTTGAAGTTGAAGTTGGGTTGATCCGTTTGTTTTTGTTTGATGTTGATGATGGTGATGATGATGATGATGATGGTACTGTGGTTGTGTTTTATGGGATTCGCTGGGTGAATGGTGAATGGAGGGGCATGGCGTATTTTGATGGATAGATATTTTTCAAGTGAGAGAGAGAGAGAGAAACAGAGATTGGAATTTGGGTGGCTATTCTGGGCGGCTGAGGGGTTAAAAAAGGCCTCAAATATTAATTAAAAATGTTTTTTTCCTGTTCATCTTTTTTGTATACTGAGAGAGAGAAGTAGTGTAGAGTAGAAGCATGTAGTGGTGATGAGAGGGGTGGAAGTAGAAGCATCGAAAAGGATGTGTGAATAAAAAAACAGAGTTTAGACTTTGCTTATTATAAATGTGATTATGTGATTAATAATATAACCAACTTAAGTCTCTCTAAATAGACTAATACATACTATAATACAACTCCTTGGGCCCTATTCTGTTGACTGTTGCACTTGTACCTCCTGTCCACATTTTTGGATATATATTTTTTTTTATTTTTTCCTTTTTTATTTTTTATTTGTATTAAGAGAGAGATCGAATAAAAGCAAAATAAGATGAATGATACGATGAAAAAGACAAACTATAAATACTTTTTTCATTTTTTAGTTACTTATTCCATATAATTTCGATAAACGAGAGCTAGCAGCAACCAATATTTACTACTTCCTTTTATTTTTATTTAATATTCATCAAAATTTAAGTTAGAAAGAATAATGTAAGTGGCTCTCCTCTATTGCCAATTTAGGTCGCTGTTTGAAACAACGTAACTCAATTATTTCAATTAGGAAAACAATCGTAAGTCTTCCAACACATGTTTTTCTGGATAATGTTTCTTTCCACTGTGAACATTTTCATCACATATCATAACGTGTGAAAATATATAACATGTTTTATATAATTAAAAACAATGTTATTGTTGTTCTGTTTTATTCGCAGCTTGTGGCTCGTAATCATAAAAATATTCCTCCCACATATCATTGTAAAGCGGTGGCAATATTCAAAAGAAAAAATTTGGAGTCAAGTCGTATAATTTTGATTTTTGGCCACGACCTAACTAAATTTTATAATATCTTCTTTTCTTATCATTAGCTCCGATATATAATTGGCATTCATTAACTCTTTATCATTGATGAAAAACTATAAATAAATAAATAGTTACAAAAATTTTGGAAAGATATGTTATTTTGGTACGGTACCTAATCATTTATGCATTAAAACTGTTTAGAACTAAACTTTTTCTAATCGTTCTACGTAGATGTTGTATAAATGAAATATTATTTTCTGACAATAAAAAGAAAAACAGTCATCCAGAATCAGTCACACAAACAGAAAAGTAAATCTAATCAATGCAGTACTCGTAACAATTAAATAAGGGTGCATTTGAAATATATATTTAAGCCTTTTCTATTTGAAGTCAACAGGTGTTTCATTTTTTCCAATTAATTCATCTCAGTTTTTCTGTTCTCATTTAAAATTTTGCAGAGAATTTAGCCTCAGAAGGTAATTTTGGCATACGTGAGATTTTAATATGTCTAGATATTGACAGATTTTAATGTTTTAAATATTGGAAATATTTATTTGAAAATTTATTCTAATAAATTATATCATACGTAAATGATGTAAAGTATTTTTCACGCGTATATGATAAAATTTATACATTTTACTGAGTGAAATTAATTGTTAAAACATATTTTTAATTCATTTAAAATATTAATCTTTCATTTTTCTTATTCAAATATTTTCTACCAAAATATCTTCCTTTTCTCATTCTCTCTTTTCATTTTCTTTTCTTTTATAATTAAAAATTCTCTCTTTTCTGTGTATTTTTGGAGCAGGAGAGGCAAGATAAAATATCTAAATTATATAAATATATAAATGTTGTTATCATCATTGCTTCATAGTCGATGTATATTACTTATCCTTTAATATATTATAACATCTTTTAATAACACAACACTGACGGAGTTACCAACATCAAATCTTCTAAAATTGAATCATTAAGATCAATTACACATTTGCATTATCACTTCTAGTGTTAGATTATTCGATCACTATTTTACTCCTAAAAAATAATTAGGTAAATTTTAGGGAAAAAAAAGTGTACATAAATATCTTTAAACTCAACTCTTAAATTTTGAGTTGTAAAGATAATAAAATTTTAGATTTATAATACATAACAATGATATACTCCGTTTAAAGACAAAAAAAAAAGTACTCTTTTGGCTTTTTTTTATTTTTATTCTAAAATAATAGTTCTCATATTTTTGTTAATTATTAAATGATAAAACCTATAGAGCGAAAAAATATATTAAGCCCTTTCCAATTTTCTTCAGTAATTAGGTTCAGCTCTTTCAAGTTTATGTGATCGGCCCTACCTATGATAAACATGAGTCTTAAAAATGGAAGTGGGTTGTAAAACAGGAGTCTAACACTCAGTTCAGGCAGAGTTAGGTGAGTTATAGCACAAAGGAAAACGTATTATTATTAATAATAAAATAGTTAAGTATATATATTGTATTCATATAATTTGAAAAATAAATCTAAAAGTTTAATAAAAATGATTTTAAATAACTTTTAATACGTTATTCAAAACATCTTTTTAAAGATTAAAATTTATAAAAAAAAAAATCGTTAGTCTTTTTGTTTTATTTCATGAATTCCTCTATTAAGTTCTATTTTCAATTTTTTTTAACAACTAGAAATTGTATTCCGGACACTTCTCACATTTTAAATAAACAATCACCTTATAGTTGACTATAAGATTATTTTAAATTGATAGTATTGTAACAAAAAATTGGACACCAAGTTGACTGCTTATTTAAAATTTTTAATTTAAAATTTGAATTTATATGCAGTACTGTATGATTAATTAATTCAAAGTTGTTTTTAAATATTATAATTAGATTACGAAAAGTATTTTAAAATCTATTGAATTTATTTTTATTCGGAACTCATAGTTCCTTAAGGTACGTTAAAAACAATAACTACATATAAAATATGTTGATATTGAAGTTTGGTGATTTTATTGTAATTTAGACATTTATTTTAAAAAAATTAATTAATGAGATAAAAAAATTACGATATACATATAACTCATAAACAATATAAAACTTAGGAATGTATCAGATAAAAAATAATTAATAAATTATAACTGACCCACACATGCTATCATATTTATATTTTTGGTTCATTCTAATCAAAGTAAAATTAAATCTCTTGTAGTTGTAAAATTTGTTAAATTTCAAGTTATACTTTCAAACTGGTTTTGTATGGCATATTTAAAAAATGATTATTCTTTAAGTTTTATGTTGATTCTTTCTACGTTAATTTTGCCACAATTTTAAAGTAAATGTATTCTTAAAAGAAGATATTTAACAGCCAAAGACAGCCTTGAATTTTACTAATCGCTTAGCATAAATTAATTAGAAACTAAAATTTGAAGTTGAATTAGAAATATATGATTTTCCTGACTACTTTTGCCAATGTTTTCCTGAGTTACACTGAACCTTTTTTTTAAGGATTATTTATAATCGCCATTTAACATATATAATATTATGTCAAGTAATGAGATATAATTATTCTCCAAAGTCCATTTATTATAAAAGTAGCAGTTTAGGTCATTTATATAGGAAGATTGCATTTAATTTTGTCTAAATCGTGTTAAATGATACTATAATGTTTTAATTTTAACTTAAATATTTCCTTTTTATATTTCTGATAAAATAATATTCACATATCTTCAATTTTTAAGCAACCATTCTCCTCCCCTACTATTTTAATAAACGGCATTCAAATTCTTATATTTTAGTAAAGTGATACTTATTTTTTGTTTATTTAAAAGTATTATACTGACTAAATATTAAATAAGAAAGATTAGTATCACTTTAACAAAATCATGAAGGGAGCTAATTCATTTATTAAAATAGGAATACCTATTTAAAATTATAAAAGGTATGATTATCATTTTATTAAAATTACAATGAAAGCAATTATTATTTTAAAATCGAAGATGATCTAAATGTTAGGTGTAATTGCTCAATCTCACGCGTTTATAATTTATCTTATTTATATTTCTAGTTTCTTTTAAAAATAGAATCTAGCCTAAATCTAGAGACAAATAACAAATTAAAATTTTATTTTGTCAAAATTTAAGAAGAAAATAGTAAATTAAGCCCGATTCTCTAGTTTAATTTTAATTTCGATCCATATATTTTTCAAAATCGCAATTTTAAATCTTGAATTTCTTTTAACGCTATACTGATTCCTAACTCTCAGTTATCCATAATTTCCGTTCATTTCTGGATACAGTTATACGTTATTAATGCACAGTGAAAGTAAGGGACACGCTTAATTTTAAGACATTTTGATAGAGTTGAAGACAATAACAACTCTAAGATTAAAGAGAGAAACATTTACTAGAATTGGAAATTGAACAAATTATAGATTTTAATTAAAATTTTTCTAAAATTAAGAGTATTTAAAAAATTAAAAAGTAAAATTTTTATAAAATACATAAACAGAAATTATTATTATTATTATTAAACCTAATGTTTTTAATTTATATGTTAAAATGGAAATAATGTTTATAAAAGTTTGGCCTGAAAATTAATAATGTAAGTAGTGGAGTGGAGGAGGCTGAAAGCGTAGGAAAGCGTGTCGGGCGGGTTTAATTAACCAGTTCGGACATATTTGAGTCGTCGGAAATCGTTCCTAATACCGACACACATTTACATCTAACTGTAACTGTTTATTAACTAATTCTTCCTTATCATTATAATATTTGTTTTTATATTAAAGGTAGACAAGAAACAGTGCACGTGACAAGAGTGATGCCATTATTCTCAAATTTTTTTTTCTTACACTAAAAACATTCCATCATTGGTTTCCATTCACAAATGGAATGGTTGGTTAAGTTAAGGTATTATTGAGGCTCAGATAATGAAAATGGAATATGATATTTAGTATTTAAATTTTTGTGGTGAATTTTTAATATTTATACATTAAAAATATTGAAAAGTTATAATATATAGTTTAAAAATAGAAGTGAGAGAAAGCACAGCAATAATCCATATTTGAGTTTGAGATTGGAAATGAAAAAAATGGCATGGATTGACAGCACAGGCACTGACGGTCTTATGATTTGAAAGAGCCCCGATTTGACCTTTGACTTGTCTTTTCACTCTGTGTCTGCAAACTGAATACACGGTTGCACACTACATTTCAATTTTTAGCAGCTTTTGCTTTTCCATACCTACATTATTTTGGTCAAGAATTTTAATTAACCACGCATACATCCTATTCTATACCAAATTATTTGGACTTTTCTATCCATGCATCCTATCCTATACCAAATTATTTGGACTTTTATATCCCAAACTAAAATGCTTTTTCTAATCATCCTCTTCAATTCAAAAAATTAAAAAAATTATTTATTTATTTTTTCTCTTTGTACTATCCCAAGCTCAGGATAAATGTTCTCTGATAAATCATGTACTTTGATGTCAACAGATATGTTGTTATAAAAAACTCAATCTAACACATTTCATTTCATGAGGTGACTTCAACCAATATCAAACCTGTCGACACACTTTTTCTTATCTTAACCTATCTCATACACCTTATATATATTATTTTCATAAATATGCCATATTTTTATTTTGAAGACCCTCAACTTATTTACTTTTTATAACTTGAACACTTTTCTTTTTATTTTCAACTCCTTTTAAGTAAATCAGCTCGCATAATTTTTTACTCTGACACCAACAAATGTATCTGTATGGAAACAGTTGCAGTATCTTCAAAAGAGCCACTTTTTTCATAGCTATATTCCTGCTTGTAATCCATAAAAGTTTATACATTTTTTATCCCTCAAACTGTTATATATCTGGGTATGATTTAGTATTCTGGTTTTTATGTATATATTCTCTTCCATTTTATTTTTCAGAAAGAAATTCTAACACAACACCTTGGTCGAAAAGGGTTTCTTGCAAGAAAGTTTTTATTATTGAAGTAGTTGAGAAAGTTGAGAGAAATGGTAATGCGTGATGGGAGATGGAAAAGAAAGATGAAACAGGAGAGGGGTGTTGGAAAATTTTGGACTGTGAGAAACGAAAATGATGATGCACGTTCTGGTATTAAGGTTGAGTCTACCACATCCACATGAGACGCATATGATGTCTGTCATACCTAAAGCAACTTAGGTTCGACCATAGCCTAATTGAATTTATTTACTTCATGTGCTTGTTTTGTTGGATGGAAGAAAAATGAGGGTGTGAAGTGGGGTTTGGTTTGGCGTATTGCGTTGGCAATTTAATTTGGCAGTAGTAACTCTCCCCCATGGTTGCATGGACTGACAAAATTATTAATTACCCTCTATGACTTTGAAAGCATTAGGCTATTATCTAGACATGTAGGTGTTTGAGATAACATGGGAAAAATCATCGCATAAAGGAGATGGCCCTTCAACCTTTTTGTCTGTTGAGTAGTCCCTTCAAACGACTTTATCAATTTTCTTTACCTGAAACATTGTTCGTGGAATGCAACTTTTTCGCACTTCATTTACATCTTCATTAGCTTAATAATCAGCAAGAGAATAAATGAAGCATGGGTGAATAATGAATAAGTTTGGTAGGTATATATAGCTAGGTTTGTAGCATTTTGATTTTCACTTGGGACTGTAGAAGTCAAGGCAGCATGAGAAGAGTGAGTTATGATTGTGTTTTGAATGAATTGGATTTGATTTCCCATGTGGGAAGTGGGTAGATCGATTTTGAGTGTAGCAAGTCCATGCAATTGGGGAAAGTCATTATCTTTGTTCTAGTACTTTCTCCTCTAAGTTAAGGGACAAAGGGAATTGGTAATACAGGTAGATTGTCTCACTATATCAGCATTTCAATGGTTAACCATGACACCATCTGGTTGACCTTTGACTGTGACTCACCATTCTTTTGTCCTTTCTTTGTGGGTGATTAGGGACAACCTTTTAGGTTTCACTTAACACTAATCGCATGTTTATTGATTAGACTTTGCGTGTATTTGTGTGACACTTAAATTCTTGTACAGAGATTTAAGAAATAATATGAAAAGGGGTGGCAGGCTTTTTTGTGCGTGCGTGTTGGGTAAGATAGTGATTAGTTAGACATCATGTTATTGGGAAACGACGGGCAATCCATACATGGAAAGTGGCTTCAACTCATGACCCTTTGTGTGGAGTGTGTAAGGTCAAAATTTTCACTATCAATTTTCTCATTCTTATTATAACTTGTGGTCTCTCTCTATTTCCCACAATCACATCATATGCAATATTAATTAAATATTCAATATAATTATTATTAATATTCCTTTCTCTTGTTTTTGTGCTAAAAATCAAATGAGCAATTTAAATAATATCAGAGATTTTGCACTCTCGTACAAAAACATAGAAGAAATAGTATATTTGTTGTTTTTTTCTATATCACTAATCAAAGTGGAATTTTTTTGAGTACCAACATTCATTCGTCAAAAATAATAAGGCACACGTACAGAAGTAAACATCTCGAACTTAAGCAACAACCATGAAATAAGTTTTATTACTTACGTAGATTTCTGCCTCATGATTAATTGGTTGTATATGTTATTAAAGTGATGATTATGAGATATACAAACCAAACCTTGAACACCTTATAAATTTACAATAAAAATACAAACTTTGAGAGAATGAGGAGAGACAAAAATGGTGGGAGAAAGAGAGAAACAACTGGTTAGAGACGAAGAGATAAAAAGAAAAAAAAGAGAGAGAGACAATGGTGACACAAAGTGAAAGTGAAAAAAATTAAAACTTTGAGATATTAAACCATACATACAACGATGATTATTACGACTATTGTTGTAAATGAATACAACAATGGTTATTTTTAGAACTATAATCGTTAAATTATTTCTACCACGATTTCAAGACAAATATTTTAGAAAAGTTGTATTTAATTAAAAATTTACAACGAATTTTTTATTAATACTGATTATGAAATCATCTTTTAAAGAAGTCACAAGTTAATTGCATAAATTGCATATTTTACACTACTAAAAGCTTTATTACTAGGAAACAACTATTAAAAATGTTTTTAAATAGTCAAGAGAACAACATAGAAGACAAATAAAGAATGTTTTAACACACTAGAAAAAAAATGCTTTAACACAAGTCTTACCACGGTTGCATACACAAAGGCTAGAAAGACGTGAACAAATGGGAGAATATGCTGGATGAATTTGAATAATTTAACTTAGACTAATTATACTATTTTTTTAATTGCAATTTAATTTATGTAGAAGCTCTCTTTAATATGGAAATTTATCTTAGTTATATCACTTCACAGCATAATATTATACCCAACAATACTTTGTCGTTTTTCAAGCTTGATTTGTTTAGTACATGAAATGGCTTTCTTTAGCAAAAGGACGAATCTTGTTTTTGAATTGCAATTTTGGATAACTATATAGTATTTTTGTGCGAAGAATCGACCATTATAATAAAATCACAAGCCTAATTTACAAAGAGCTTAATGAATGATTCAATGTATGTCGCTCGTACATGTGTGTTTTGAACTATAATAATATTGTTTTCCCATTCTCCTTTGTCTCACCTATCTCAATTACATTAAAAATCGATGATGCATCAATCTACCACCTTAATCCATGGAAGAAAAGAAAATTAAACTATTCATGTGACTTAATCAATGAGGATTCGTTTTACCAACTAAAAGAATAAATGTTTCTCAACGCATTGGATTTTGAAGATACTCATGAGTTTAATTAGTAGCAACCTTGAATTTAATTACTAAGATTCCTGTCCTATGCGATTGGTTTGTACAGCAAGCCAATTTACCTAAGATCCCTCGAAAATGACCCAAGAAATAAATAAACCTAAAACAAGGAATAAGGTAGCTAGTATTCAAAACAAGCAATTCTTCTTAAACCTAGGGTTGATGAAAATGACTAATATATAGCTCAAGGTTGGTTTGAGTGTGATTGAGAGAGATGTATAAATAAAGGTGAGGAAGGAGAAAATGATTTTGAATTAAGTTTTGATTGAATTCTAGAAATGGAAATTAAAGTTGATTAATTTACTATTACACGTTAATTAATTTCCTTGTTGGGTAAAGCATGTTGAGTTTTCACTAGTAGGGCTACAAAAGCTAAGAGAAGAAGAGGGAGACAAGAAGTAAACATAATTATGAAGAAAAAGAGAAGTAATTGGAGGTACTCAAGGATATAAAATGATTAAACAAAGCACTTGAAGCTGGTATACTCTTGTTATGGTCACTACGTCAAATAGTAATAATTGTCTTTGAAGTTTTTGAAAGAAATAAGTAATGTGATAGTCGAGTCACCATTGACCCACCTAGCTCAATTGGGGTCGCATTCGCATGGAAAATGCTTTCATATACCTAAAGTCATATCAACTTTTATTTGCAATCAAACCCCAATCGGTTTTTGGGTCCACCTCCAATTATCTCTTCTCATTAACAACTAATCACCTCATTGTTTCTCATTTTTATCTTAGTAACTATTCTTTTTTTCTTATTTTTTAATACATTAATCCAAATATATAATCTTTAGATCTTAATTAACACAGACTCAAACGATTTTCGACAAATCTATATAATCTTTGTCTTTTTCCAATAGCATGGCAACCATGTTGTTGTACCTAAGAATCAATGGGAAATTTAGAAGTAGTGGGACTCTAAATAGTGGGAAACATAAGTTCGCTTTTAGAAAAAAAGTTACAAAGAAATATATATATATATATATATATATATATATATATATATATATATATATATATATATATATATGTAGATCAATAATTGTCGTACACAATATAAACTATTTGTAAGTTTTATTATACATATATTACTTATAAAATACATATACCGTCAACAATTCCGTTTTAGAAATAAAAATTGTATTTTCTTCCGTAAACAAGTCTAGAACAAAATCATGGTTTGACTTTATTTTTTATTGAAAAATAAATCTTCAGATGGAATTTATTAACTTCAAATTTAAATAAAATTATAGTAAATTATATTCAAAGTTTCCTTCAAACTTGGATAAAAGATAGACTAGATTATAAAGTTATTTAATTTAGAAAAGTATATTTAATCGGTAGGATAATTATGGATAACAAGCATCTATCTCCTTGTATTAGCATGATTTCCTCTACAGAGTTCACGATCTTCAGCAAATTGTAAATTTTGGTATTATTATTAAATCAATTTGAATGTAGGATCAAATTGAAAATAAAAACTGAAAGGTATTATTTATTAATAGTGAAATGGAATTAATAAATAGATAAATAAAATAAAAGATTGAATTAAATCTAAAAGTAGACATTTTAAAGTTGGCAGTAATGTAATATCAATGTCGTAGTCAACATTTTTATATCCCTTTAACTATTTAAAATAGTTTGGTTTAGTTTTGAACACTGTTCATACAAAGAAGACGTGGTTGACATTATGCAAAATGTTTATAATTTATAGTTTTTTTTTTAAATCAGAACAGAATAATTGCTTACCAAGGCAAATATTAGAAACAACTCGCTGTCGTTTTCCACCCAAAAAAAAATTACATTACTAAAATTTTTGCACTTCGGAAATTGTTCTTGGCAATGCTAAAAGAAAAATGGTACTTATTATATCAAAATATAAAATTTATTTATTTATTTATTTTCATAAATGGAAGCCGACCAAAATGAAAAAGTTATTAGAATGGATTATTATTTTGATTGTTTTATCTGGCTAGAAATGAGTTTTAGAAAGTGAATGAAAGCTAAGCCTAAACCTAATATTGAATGAAAATGTGGATTTTGTTTAAACAGGTTAAAGAAGGGGTGACAGTGATGAATAAAGTATGGAAGTAAAATTGTTGTCTATAGAGGTAGGAGGCTAGCTAGACATGTTTATAATATTATTGCTTAGCACTGCGTACAAGTTACGGTGAAAAGCTAAAGATGAAAAGTAATTATTTACTTGAGTGAACAACTAGTATCACTTCCCAGACTTCACACTCCACCTACCAATACATACTCAAATATTATTAAATTGAAAACAAAATGTAATTTACATTTTTTTAATTTAATTATTTACGTAATATTAGTAATTATTTTTAATACTAAATAACTTGGATTGTAATTAAAAATCTCAGTAATTTGTAAGAAAAACAAGGTAGAAAAGCACTTTAATTAGGGCAACGAAGGTATGATTACATTAAATGGCCACAACACTATAAACACTTGCTTGGGTGGAGCATGAGAGTGGGACTGCACGTGTCTGCTACACTATCTTTCTTTCTTCGTATCACCAATTTTGTTTTTTTTTAACTAACACGATTTTCAAAATAAATTTTCAACATCCCATACTATTGGTAATATTTGTCAAACAACACAATTTACGTGCTCACGATCCAAATTTAGCCTTGACTTTCATTTTGATATGTTATTATAAAATTGAATTAGAATTTTATTTTTTCAGAAAACAAATTTGAACTTATTTTTCAGGTTTTTTAAAGATTAAAAGTTATGAAAAAGTTATTAACAAGTGTAACTGGATTTATTATATTGTTTTCTGTATGCTTAACTATATACATTTATTAAAATTATTACAGTATTTAACAATTTTAATTGATATCTTTTTAGTTTTCATTCTAAAACAGTTTTCTTTTTATTTTAAATACTCTTGTCTTATTTTATTTCAACAAATTAAATTTTACAAATATCATTAAATTCAAACTAAGTTTATTTATTTAATCTTAAAATATTAATTACTTTTAGTAAAAATATATATCTTACATCAACTATATATTACGAGATATTGTAATAAATTAAATTATATATATTATTTCATATTTATATAATTATAAAAACACTTAAACAATTAATTTAAATTAATATTGAATCTTTTAATTTTTTATTATCAAATAATTTAATCTTTTTTAAGAACCTTAATATTAACTAAATTGCAAAATAATTTTACTTATTATTTATAAAGTACTATTATTTTTATTATTATTCCTTAAAAAAATTCATAATTTGAAAAAGTAGTTTATGAAAAACCTAATTATGACCTTTTTTTTACATTAATACGTTAAAATGAAGTTAAAATAAAGTCGGATTCTGACCTTAAAGACTAGCAAGTACTCCTTGTTTAAATACAAGTAATAAAGATTACTTTTGTAAACTATGGTACATGGAAAAGGTTTTCCATATCACTGACCGCAATATTTTGTGGGCCCCACTTCAATTTCTAGATACCTCATTTAATGTCAAAGTTAGAAATCTCACTTCCATTTCAATTCTCGAATTAATAACATATTATATTTAACTAATAAAAACAATCATAAACAAAATCTTGAAATAAAATAACATTATTTGTGGTCGTTAAAAATGGAAGTGTAAAAAAATTATATTTTCAAACTCCAGCACATAAGAAGCACTGCCTGCCTCCACTACAAGAGAAGACTAAAAAACATCATGGGAATTTCTGAGATGGGTTTCAGTTTCAGGTGGAAACCAGAATCCACCAAAAATGGTCCCACACAAACCTCAAACTCCTCTCACAAGACACAAACTTAACCTCGGTGATACTTCTAACATCACATGTTCATGTTCCTCAGAACATACTTAACTGGTACACTAATTCAGTAGCCATGTCATTTATTAACTTCAAATAAAGGAACTAATGAACCTAACTAAAAACTCTTTAAACACATGATTTGGCTAAGCACGTGAACACAATCATGTGTTTTAATCAAACCAGCGTTTGGCACTTTAGCTTTTGTATGATACTGTCATTAATTAGCTACAGTGAATTACAGTTAGCGTGAAAGAAGAGATCTTTCGCGTCAAGGAGCTTTGCATGATTAAAGTAACTTCATATTCAACTTACTTCTTTTTCTCACCACTCGCTGAAACGTAAAGTTCCTGCCTTTACGTGTTTCTATGTATGTGTAAATATATATATTTATGTTTCGGAGGTGAGAGAGACTTAATCTTGTTGGTTAATTTTTTTTAAGTAAAAAAAAAAGAGAATCTTTATGTTGAAGATGATGGATACATAAATCATATGATATTTATATACATTGTATATAAAGAAAAGGGTATATATATATATATATATATATATATATATATATATATATATATATATATATATATATGCAGCATGGACATGTGATAACTAAGGTTGTGAAGTGGTTATTTTATTGGGAAGCCACGCATTGATGAAGTTTTGGTCACAATGGGCCAAATTCAGACACCACTTCTTCTTGTCCTAACGTGTCTATTTTATTTTGAAATCATTTGTGTTGGGAAAGTTGCAGAGAATTAGGTATGTTTGGTGGAAGTGAGAGAATAAAATGAAATATCATATGTGATATATATTTTTCATTATATATATATATCATATTAAAAAATATTTTTGTTCCTTACTTTTCAGTGACAAAAAAAATATTTTAGAAGAATTTTGTAGTCTCGTTCTTTGAGGGTATTGATCCATTTTCATGTTCATTTTTTCTTATTTTGTATTATAAACCTTAAAAAATTGAAATGCGGTAGTTTTAAGCCAGTGCATTCTGATCAATACACGTTGTTGAATCATGGTAGTTTGAATATTTGAATCTATTCATCGTCTTTTATTTTATTTTTTAATTAGAATAAAATAATTTTTAAATAGCATGAGAGAAGGACACTAAACCCATCGATCAGTTAAGGAAACCTTACACTCAAATCATAAAAGAGAGAAAAAAAAATGAAACAAATCCAATATAATAAAAAAACTTGAAAAATGTTTGATTCTCACACAGACACTTCTATGAAATTGATTTTCAAGTATATTGATCAAAATTTATAGTATAACGAAACCTATTCACGTATAAATCAGGAAATTTGTTGGTATGTCATTCAACAAGCAACCACTCTTTCTCTTTTTCCAAAAATCCTCTAATTTCTTTCTTCTCTTTTTCTAGACCTCCTCTAATTTCTCTCTTCTGTTTCTTACTTTATATCTTTCTGGTCGAAGATATGAGATTATCAAGATGATCTTTGCAGTGAGTTCTTCATATTCATCTGGTCATTTTTTTATTAAGTTGGATTTCACCTTTTTTTCTCTTGATCAATTTTGTTTTTCTCTTGTATGTAAGTAATTCTTTTTTGCATGTCATCTGAGTCATCTATATGAGTATTTGATGCTCAGTGATTATAATGGTATGATCTGATCATTTCTGTGATGTTTTTATATGTAGATAGAATATTTACTACAAGAAAATGCTTCTTTAGTAACCAAATTCAATGACCAAAAGTTGTTAGTTACTATAATGATCAATTTTGATTCCAATTCACAAAGTAAAAAATTATTGGTTATTAAAATAGTCACTATTATGAATAAAAAATTATAATTGGTCACTAAATTGGTCTTTAAAATTAGCTACTATGGTTTTGGTTACCAAAGGAAATTGATTACTAAAAATTAGTTACCTTGGTTTTAGCTACAATAATGACTTAGTTTTTAAATTGGTCTCTAATTAATTACTGGTCAATCTAGTGACTAATTATAATTTTTTATTTATAATAGTGACTATTTTAGTAACCAATATTTTTTTATTTTTTAAATTGGTATCTAAATTGGTCACTATAATGACTAACAACTTTTGATCACTATAATGACTAACAACTTTTTGGTCACTAAACTTGGTTACTGATGAAGTATTTTCTTGTAGTGATTATGTGGAGCTAGAAGTGTTTTGGTTGTCTATAGTGTTTAAGGTGTTTCACAGGTGAGAGAAACCAATTTCTTTAGTTTATAATTTGTAAATTTAGTGAAAATTGTTGACTGTTATTGATTTGAGTTTTCTGTTGCTTAAACTGTCTTAATCAATTATATGATTATAACTGTTATATTTGACCTTGTGTATGTTAAAATTTACTGAAATTGTGAAACTGCTTTGAATATGCTTTGTTTAGATGATAAATTGTTGATTTTAGTGTAAGTTTGAATAATAGGTTTTTACTTGAGCAATTGGTCGAATTGGTACGCTAGGCAGTGGATAACATTGTTGGGCGTGCTCAATAGGAAGAACTTTAGGGGTCTCTGGCACTGTGCACCAACCTAGGTCATTGGGCGCTCTATAAGCAATGAGCTCCTGTCACAACACGCTGAGCGCACCTTAGGTACCGCTGGGCGCCAATTCTACTATATGTTCTGGTAGATTATTTGTTACATTTTAACTAATTTTGGTGGTTTTAATGGTTGATATCATTGTTGTTAATGGTTGCAATGGTGGATATAATTGATATTGAAAAGTTGTAGTAGATATATGAATTGGTGAAATTCAAGGAATTCCATGGGGAAACTCCTATTGTTGTGTTTTCTTTAATGTATGGATTCAAGCAGGGAGATATCTTGATACTTTAATAACCATTCATGGTGAAAGGAGCAAAAGGTCCTAGTCAAGGGGTTTGTCCTTAAGCTAAGACGAGAAGGGGATTAACCTCGTGTGTGGTAAGGGGAAATCCATTGACAATGACTTTGCATAGCAGTAGAGGTCACCACAAATGCATGTCTCTAGTGAATCCAATATCAATGTGTATATCCGGGTAATTGAGTTAATATTTTTTTTTAATTATATGTTTTTATCTCATAGTGATTATTTGAATTGATGGCTTTGTTATGAAATCTGTTTGTTTGCTATTGCACATTCCTTTTGTAAATTAGATTATCATCCTTGTGCTTGTGTTTCCTTGTGTTTGTTTTTTCTTTTTTCCAATGATTACCTTTATCATCGAGGTGAGCAGATGAGGAAGAAGGTGGTGATGTACCTCACACGGAGATGTGGAGGCAACTGTCTAGTTATTAGATTTTAGTATACTTGTCATGATCATTTTGAAAGAATTTTAGCACAATTTGTCTTGTTTTAGACTTCTTAAGTTGTATACCTGGTTTTATATGTCATGTTACTATAGTTATGCCTTTCGATAACTTTAATAAAATATCTTAGCTTATGGATTATCTATTTGATAATTGCTTCTATGAAGTTTTATGTTAGCAATACTATTATATTAAAAATGAGATGCAACAGTTTTTGTATCAATTCAGTTTCTTAGGAGATTTGTAAGTTGAGACATGCTTAGTTTATGTTATATGTTCGGTGCGATGTTTTGGTTAGTTTATGTTAGTTTCTTTTAATACACATTTATTGTTCAATATTAATTAGGATATATCATCATAAACGTTAATTATTTTCGATATATATATATATATATATATATATATATATATATATATATATATGAAACGATTCTTATAAAGAACAATTTAATCTAAAGAAAACTCTTAAAAAAATATAATTGGTCACTAAATTAGTTATTACTTAAAACTAATTTCTTTGGTAGCTAATGTTTAGTGACCAAGTTATAAATTAATTTTTTTGGTAACTAAAATCTTGGTAGCTAAATTTCAGAGATCATTTTAGAAATTAATTATATTTTTTTGATTCATAATAGTGATTATTTTAATAACCAATAATTTTTTATTTTATAAATTGGTATTTAGATTGGTCAATGACTAATAATTTTTCATCTCTAAAATTAATTGTTTAATGAAATTTTTCTTAAAATCCTTTATTAATTACTTTTTAATTTGGATATTGTCCTATGACGATCAGTCACTATACTTTTATTTGAAGTTGTGAGATTTGTTATAAAAAGTTGCCTATCTATAGTAATAAAATAATTGGATGCTGACAATAAATACCTAATATTGTGCAACAATTATACCTTTTATATTTAGGCTTAATTACTATTTTGGTCTCCTAATTTGTTGGTTTGGATCATTTTGATTCCCTTATTATTTTTTGGTTCAATTTGATTCTCTAATTCTTTAAAAAGGTTCCATTTCGTCACTGCCATTAAGTTGATGTTAACACTGTACATATCACTAGTCATTTTGTGGAATTTTAAATTTTTTTAAATTTTTGTAAATTTTTTTATAAAAAAAATTAAAGAGTCATGTGTCAATTTGAGAAATTTTTATTTAAAAAAAATATACTGCAACGTGACAGGTCACAATTGTGCAACATGTCAAGCTAACATTGTTTTTCTTCAATTTAGTTCCTCTATTTAAAATTTTGATTCAATTTAGTCCCCTAATGTTTTAAAATGATTCAATTTTGCCTTCTCCAATTTGAGACTAAATTAATAATTAAGCTTAGTTACAACTTATATATTCATGTTAAAATAATTTTTTATCATTTATACATCAAATCACTCATAAATACTCATGTCATTTTATTTTTTACATTTTTTTACTTGTAACTTTTTACACTTGAAATTTTGTACACATGTAAAAAAATCATAATTTGAATGGTTAGGTGGAGTAATTTGATCTATAAATATATTAAAAATTATTTTAACATGTTTATATAAGTTGTAATTAAGTTTAATTACTAATTTGGTCTCAAATTAGAAAGGACAAAATTGAATCATTTTAAAATATTGAGAGACTAAATTGAATTAAAATTGTAAATAGAAGGACTAAATTAAAAACAACCAATGTTAGCTCGTGACACAATCATGACCTGCGACATGACACTTTTTTTTAAATAATAAAATAAAATAAAAAATTCAAGTTAACACGTGGCACAACCATGACATGACATGTGACAGTTTAATTTACAAAAAAAAATTAAAAAACTTTAAAAAAATTAAAAATTCCACAAAATGACATGTGACATGTATGGAAGCGGTGTTAACATGAACTTAACGGCAAAGACCAATTTAAACATTTTTAAAAAATTAGAGGACCAAATTGAACCAAAAAATAATGAGAGGACCAAAATAAATCAAATCAACAAATTAGGGACCCAAATAGTAATTAAGGCTTATATTTATGTACTACTTGTTATAGATGAAACATAAAAGATTATTGGACCAATTTTAAGATTTTTCTTATTAAATTAAATTAGGTCATACTTGAAATTAAAGTTAAAGTGATTAGATAAAAGTTTAAAAATAATAAAATTACCATGTTCTTAGAAAATCAAGTAACGTTAAATTAAGTATGAAGTTGTATATTAAATACGTCAAGAAAAAAAAAAATCTTTGTTATTCATAATGGTTCAATCCTTTACATTAATTATGAAGGCATATAAAACATTTTTTTTTTCCAAATTCCTATTAACATTAATATTTTCCTCTAGTCGAGAGGTATATACTTACTCTTCTATATAATATATTTTTGTTGTTTGCATTCTTTACAGTGGTAATATTTTTTTATTCATGTGTGTTTTCTACCTACCATGAGTCAGAGATGACAAGGAACCACAATAATAACAATATTATGCTGTACTTTTTTCCAAAGTAAATTTGAACTCTATTCAATCGTTATATATATAACCAATGTTTTGTGTGGAGAGTTGCATAAAAAATGGAAAGGTAAAAAATGTTATAGAAGACCAAGCTTTTTAATCACCATTAGTCATATACAACGTGATGCATGTGTCAAATTTTGTAATCAATATTAATTAAATTACCTTTTACCAACCAAACCCGGGGAATGCTTGGCAATTAAGGTATACATATACGCTTTTGGTTTTTTCTCTCAAAAAAAAATATTACACCACGTGTTTCCATTGATTAACAATATGGTAAATAGATTTGAGTTATATACATGAAAATCTGCCAAGTAATTTAGAGTTTCAAATAATAAGTTAACCATTCAATCTTAATTATTATTCGTTTCAATTTAAAAACTAAATTAAATTAAAATCTTTAGTTTCTTTTCGGAAAAGAACCAAAATCTTTATTTAAAATATATGTATTATGTTTGTGCTTAACATATATTTATTTAAAATGTATAAAATATATATTGTTTGTGATTGATTGTATTTTTTATGATAAAACTAAAATGATAAAATTATACTTAAAATTTATATATATAGTTATAGTCACTAATACAATAAACATTAATATATAACTTATCATATTTGTAACTACAAAATAAATAATTGTAACTACAAACTACAAAAGAAATCACACAATGAATATTTTTATATTTGAAGACGCTTGTTTGAATCACGTTCCAACGAATAGAGCTGGAACTCCTCAATGTAATTGTTCTTTGAACCTTTATAGATACTTCCTCTAATTAAAAATTAGATTACTATGCTTCCTAATAAGTAAAGAAGTTAAATATATTCTTTTAAAACATAAATCTATTTTTTTAAGTTTAAATTTAAAAATTTTTTATCATAATCAAACAAAAAATTTAAAAACACAATCAAGTAAGAGAAAAGAGAGTTATTTTTTTCTTCAAGAATGAGAGAAAATAAATGAAAAATGAGAGTAAAAATAGAGTTTGTGTCAAACTTACTTTTTCTTTCATAAAAGAAAAAGATGTGAGAGTACAAGATGTGATAAACTCACAAAACAATGGTAAAGAAAAAAATCTTAATAAATATTTAATTTTTTATTATACTTTATTTTATGTTTTATTATTTATTAACAAAAAAGACATCTAATTTAATTCCATCAATTCCAATTATATACACTACAAATAATTTAAATCTTTTTAAAAACTTTAAAAACTTCAAATATATAAATATATTAATTTAAATTTTTTCAAAAAATTTGGGGAGGTCATGACCCCTCTTGTCCCTTAAAAGATTCGCCGATGGGTGCAAGTTTTCCAAATAACCACTAACTCATTAACGTTATCTACCAAGTTTAGGTTTTTTACTATCAAAAGAATTAGTTTTTAAATTGGTCTTTAATTAATTAGTGACCAATTTAAACACTAATACCTTTGGTAGCCAAAACCTTACTAACTAATGTTAATTACTAATTTATAAACTTAAAATTATTGGTATCTAAAATTATTTCTATTATGAATAAAAAAATATAATTGATTTGTAAATTAGACTCTGAATTAGTCATTAACGTTACCTACCAAGATTTTTTGCTACCAAAAGAATTGGTCTCTAAATTGGTCCCTAATTAATTAGTGACCAATTTAGACCTTAATTTCTTTGGTAACCAAAACTTTAGTAACTAATGTTAGTAACCAATTTAGAGTCTAATTCATAAATCAATTATAATTTTATATTCATAATAGAAATTATTTTATATACCAATAATTTTATGTTTATAAATTAGTATCTAATTATATTTTTTATAATTATATTTTCTCACTAAAATTTATTAATATTTGAGGATTTTTTTGATAGTGAAAATTTAATAGTGAATTACCAATTCAATTAAACATATTGCAATTATTATTAACACGTGATATACAATAAGTTTATTAAAGGTTATTCATCACAACAACAAAAATATATTATGATTGACAAAAATAAGTTTAAACTTAATACCTTATTTGTGTAGCAATTTACACTTATCATTTAGCCATTCTTACACATACTCTTCATTCCAAATTGACATCATCAACTTCTATTGATTCTCTCTACATTATACATTTTTTTTTCAGACTCAACGTACCATTAAAACATAAATATATCATCAAATATCTTAATTTAATACCTGTGTCTCATACATTCAAATTCTATATTAGGACTAATATCATAAATTTCTATTCCTCTACTTTTTCATGTGTCTTCATCCTTTGTTTTATTGTTACCAAGGGATCTAAATTTTGTTTTGTGATTAGAAGTTGTTGTAATGTGGTGCAATCTTAGTGGTAATTTTTATTTCCGACCCAGTTGACCCTATTTATAATTCTTCGACATAATTCGTACCCTTTTTGCACAATCCAGTTCTGTTGTGACCTATTGTGTTTTGTCGAGTGTAGCTACCTCCACATCCCAATTCTTTTTCTTCTTTGACTTTGTTACAATTATATGTTTTAATTTGTTTTTTGGTCATCTACTTTATGGTGCTATTTTAGGTTTTGTTGCTTTTATGTGTTAGTAAATATGTCTAATGAAAAGGAACACTTCGTATATTCCATTATTGTATTTGGGAAGGTTCATGGTTTTTTGTGAACAAATTTTTGGCTTTGTGTGAGTAGATGTTTAGCTCTCTGTGAGCGAGTAATTACTATGTGAGACTGCATAGAAGTTTAAACTTGAATCGACAAGAATTGAGTTCTATGTGGTTGGATTTTAGTATTTATAAAAATGTATTAATCTAATATATATGTTTAATCTTATTGTAGCTCACCTTTTTTCTTTTGGTGTGTTTGTGTTTGTTTATGCCATGATCGTGTATTTTATGAGTGCATGTGAAGGTACAAAGTGAATGTGCACAACGGTGAAAGTTAATAAAACAATAAATTATGATAAAGATTACACAACAATTTTCTTTATCTCAAAATTCTATCTGTTGACTTAGGTGAAAAGCTATAACTTTTCCGATTTGACATTATGTTTAAAGATAAAAGGAAAATCATGTGAATAAAATAACAAAGTAGTATGTTAATAGTGAAACTGTGTCAGCAGTAATAAAGACATAACAGTAATACACAGAATTTAATCATTGATAAAAACGTATGTGTCTCATTTTTGTTAAATCAATCAAGAGTTAGAAATAACTTCCAAGTTCACTTTATTAATAGTAAATTTAATATAGGCTAATTACAAGATTCTTAGCTCAAAGCATAAAATTGAAACGTAGTCCACTATTGGAGTTGTCCACGTTGGAAAATTATTCCTTATATAAGGAACATTCCTAATATCCAAGGAACGATTCCTTATCTTGCAATAAGGTTCATGCTTTTAAAAAAAAAATACTCGTCATCATCTTTTAACCTATAGATGCTTACAAGTTGTTTATATGACTCAGTGTTACCATTGATTTGTTCTATGGGAATAAAGACAACATAGAGGAAGAATAAAGCAAAGGTTTTCATCAACAATTCCAGATTCACTATGTTACAAAATGAACACAAGGAAAGAAACAGATATCATGGTGGATTTGACTGAGAGAGATGGACAATTAAGACAAATTAAAATAAGAAAGGAAAAAAAAAAAGAATAGTTGAAGTTAAAAGTTCTGGCCATTGTCTTTAATCACACACAGAAAGATAACACAGAGATCGTGGAATTGAATATTATACAATAACAGAAAAGCATAGAATTAATTTATTAAGATACCTGAGATAGTTTCTTTTTTTATCTTTTATTCTTGTAGTTATTTCAAGTATCTGTTGTATTTCATTGGTTATTATTAAACTATGACTTTAGTAGCTATTATGCTCTATTAATTGCTATGTCGTATGTTATATATAATTAAACAAAATTAAATATTTTTTCATTCATTTTTAATAATTTGTATTAGATTGTTTACTAGTCCGTTAAGAATTGGGTTTTAAAACTAATTTATAATTTGAGGTTTGTACTGAGTTCGGCTTTTTGTTGAATTCTTTTGTGCTATTTTTTATTGTGCATTGAAAATACAATGTTTTGGTATTTTAAAGATAATTTTAATATATTTTTAAATTTTAAAATTAATGATAATAAATGTAATTTGAAGGCACAATAGAGGAACAACATAGAAAGATCAATAGAGAATCTAAACTCGTTTGTACTCCACTTGTATATTATAAAATTATCTTATTTTTAGTTGATATGAGACTTCTAATTCACCTTTTTTGCATAAAGGTATATGCATTTTGTGCGTGAAACTAGAAATGGATGGTTCAATAACAATTCAATATAGCGGATAAAACAGAATGTCCAAAAACCTTCGCTAGGATAGACTTTAACTATGACTCTAATATTATGTTAAAAATTAAATTTTAAACCTAATTTAACCTAACAAAACCGGTTTATAAAGTAAACCAGTATGTATATATATATATATATATATATATATATATATATATATATATATATATATATATATATATATATATATATATATATAGGGAGGTAAAGATTTGAATTTGAACAGCGTATTATATATTATATGTAGATAATTATGATGAATATGAAAGAAAAATGGTAAGAGGAGAGTTTGGATATATAGGTTGATTCAGCATAGAAAAACACATAAGAGTATTAAAGAGAGATGAGAGATAAAGAGAATGGAAAGAGAAAGAGGGGACCCCATAATAGATGTTAATGGTTGTAGGAGGTAAGAGTTAAAAGTATGAGATGATGATGTTTAATGATTCCAAATGATTTGACAAGACAATGAGTGAGTGCATGTGAAGGATGCGATGCAGACATTTGAACTGACCTCTCGAGCAAAAAAAGAAAAAAAAGAAAAGAAAAGAAAAAATGAGCAATGAAGAAGAGAGATGGCATTCTGAGACTGTGTCTGACTCTGCTCTGAACCATCAAGACCTACACAGTGCATGGCTAGCCTTTCCACCTGAAAACGGCCACCATCGGTATCCCCATCACACCCTACACGTGTCCTTCATCTTCAACACCCTCTGCTTTCTTGTATGTTAAGGACAAAGTACTATTTTGGAGGAGCCCAAGCATTTATATGTTTTGGGGGGTCTCTCATGCATGGCACTGACTTCCACGTGCATTCGCTCTTTTCTTGCACATCCATACATCATTATACATCGACATGCATCACTGATCACACTGATCACCGATCACACAGACCCATGGGGCTTCTGTGCCACCATTTCTTGAAATTACAAAACAAACACAGACTCATGTTGTGTTCTGTGGCGTGCTGTGGGGGCACCAACAACAACCATTTGCATTTATTTAGTATTTACCACACTACACAGAGAGGCATCTTCATCAATGCATCATCACTCGCAACTCTCACGTCTCTTCCTCTCTATCAAAATCAAGTCTCACTCATTCCTTTTGCTCTTGACTCTCACACTAAGCACGTCACTGCATTTCATCCATTTTCTTTTTCTCAGGTTTTGGTCTGTTTGGTGTGATCTTCGATAGACCCCACAGTGCTAACTGCAGTTAAGCGTGTAGCCATTGGCTACCGCTCGGTACTGTCGTTCAGACACACACATCTCTCTTCTTAATTATGAAGAATACTAACTTGTTTTAACTCGTGTTCTTACCAAACTTTTTTTCCAAAGTGTTCAGACACGTAAAACACAGAAACAATTACTACTGACAATATTTTTTTTTTTAACAAACTCATTCCATCTATTTTTCAACCACTTTTCGGCCATATTATTTTGAAATTATCGCAACTTATTATGATATGATTTATACTGCTCAAATCCCTTTATCACTAGATTGCTTTGAGAAAATTCTTTCATAATTTAAATTTGTAGATATTATTTTTAATTTGAAGGGACGTTTATATTTAAGCTGGATGCTATAATGTTATACAAACTGTAATTTGTAGATGAATTCTTAAAATCATTAAGCGTATGATCTTAATTTAAATTTGCATTATCTTTATATAAAATTTAACAATGACTACTAATACTTTTAACTCGTGTATTTTTTTTTAACTAGTCAGGACAAGCAGTTCAAATCAATAAATAAATTATAAAAACTATGGAAATAAATAGTGTTTCTGAAACATATATTTGAAAAATAAAAAAAATTTATTTTAAATCCAATTTTTCTTCCTATTATTATTTCGAAAGTGAATTAATGTTTTGTTAAAAACACATACATAATATTGCCAAAAGGATGAAAAAAATATAAGAGATAAAGCCGGATAGAAATGGAATATGAATGGAAGGAAAAGAGAAACCATCAATCCGGAGGAAACATTCTTGTAAGTATAGAATATTCAATAAAACAATTTTTGGTAAGTAACGTCGATTGTTTTATGGCGAAGGTTAAGCGGATAAGTTATAATTGAATTATAGCGTTTGGGCCGTTAGGCTTTTAAGAAAAAAATGTTGATCCTAATTAATGATTATAACTTTTGGTCTAATGGGTCAAATCACTATTAAATTAAAACGTCTATGAGTTTGTTTTAGTTTCTATACAACCATATTGTTGACAATTATGCCACAGACAAAATTCCTTCTTAATCTCATGGTCATTAGTCAATAAGTGTTAGTTTAATCTCATCTTTTCTCAGCTCAACTTATTTAGTGTTCTCATGCTTAGTTTCCTAAAGGCTTTACCACCATGAAAAATAGAATGGTACAAAAATATTTGTTAGTATATAAGATTAATAAAATAAATTTGTTTTCACACTCGTTCTTTGATTAGTAGTGATTTCTAACAACAGCTCAAAAGGAAAAAAATATGTCGTTTGATATAAATTTGGAAATGGTCATTTGGTCAAAACTTAATCATTGTTTGGTCCCTATATTTTCAAAATCATTATTTTTAGTTCGTATTTTTGAACGGCTTTAAAAATAACATACTGCGTGCCACATGTTATTTAATTTTTTTACAAAAAAAAACTAGCATCGTCTAGACCGACGCTTTTCACGAAAATTGGAAAAAAAGAATTGGTCCGTGAAGTTTAAACTTAATTTGGAAATGAACTCTCGTTGAAACTTAGTCACTATTTGGTCATGCACATGCAAAATCATTATAATAACAATATTGCTATTAATAATAATATTATATAATAATAAAATTATTATTATATAATTTTAATAATAATATTATCATATATTAATAATAATTAATAATAATTAATAATATTAATATATCAATAATAATATTAATAATACTATTAATACTTATATATCAATAATATAATTATATTATTAATATTAATAATAATAATATTATTATATAATCTTATTAATTACTAATATTACTAATATTGAAAATAAATAATAATATTAATAAGAAATAATAATAATAATAATATTAATAATAATATATAATAATAATAATTACTATATATTATTAAGAACATTATTAATAATAAATAATACTATTATTAATTATTATTAATATTATTACTGATATATTAATATTATTATTTATTATTTATATTATTATTATATAATTATTATTAAAATTAATATTAATATTAATATCAATAATATTTACAATATTATTATTTATTTTGATATTATTAATAATAATATATTATTATTATTATTATTATTATTATATAATACTATTAATAATTATATATTATTATTAGATAGTATTATTATTATTATTATTATATAATTATTATACTATGTGCATGGATCAAAAGTGATCGAATTTTGACTATAAGTTCAAATTTTAGATATAAAACATATTTTTTTTAATGTTTATGAAAAACGTTGGTTTAGCCGACGTTGATTTTTTATTTTATAAATAAATATGAAATGCATTTGTTATTTTTAGTACCGTTTAAAAGTAAGAATTAAAAATAATTAGGAATATTTTTAAATTTAAATCAAACTTAAAGATAAAAACATATTTTTCCCTGCTCAAAATGAAATTATATGTTTGATGAAAAGTAGATTCATAGAGTCACACCAATAGTAGAATCTATGAGAATCTTATCCTATATAGAAAATTACGAAGTGAATTATTTCTCTTTCTCATTATTAGTCTATGATATAAGTTTTTTTTTTATTTCTCCCAAAACCTTATAAATTTTCCTTCCTAACCTGCTCTAATTGTTCTCAATAGGAATGGAATCTTATAGAGTAGAATAGTCAACTAAACCACACTTCACATTCTATTCTTGTGCCAATTAATGAGGAATGATTATATTTTCACTAATCTCTTCTGTTCTGTGAGCTTCAAAGGGTGTTCATGTAGACTGCTTAATTCTTTTATTATAAAGATTATTATATATATATATATATTTATATATATATATATATATATACATATATATATATATATATATATATATATATATATATATATATATATTTATAGACCTCACAGTACTAACTGCAGTTAAGCGTGTAGTCATTGGTTACCGTTCGGTACTGTTGTTGTTGTTCAGACAGACATATCTCTCTTAATTATAAATAATACAAGCTTGTTTTAACTGTGTTCTTATGAAACTTTTTTTCAAATGAAAAAGTTACTTTTACATGCATTTTTAATAGAAATGAGACAAAGTGTTCAGACATGTAAAACACAGAAACAATCACTACTGACAATATGTTTTTTTTTTTACAAACTCATTTATTACTGATTAATCCATCTATTTTTCAACCACTTTTCAGCCATATTTATTGCTATGCTTTTGAATTCTATGAAATTAAATATTGAAGGAAAGTAAATTTTTAAGTTTGAAGTGTTATTTACATGTTGTTAAAAAGTTCTCATTAAGGAAAATTATAGAAAGTAAAAAATAAGAGCAAACTGATCATGTAAACAATGAGAAAGCTTTTTTGGTTGTGAAATTATCACAACTTGTGATAATGATTTATACTGTTCAAATACCTTTATTATTAGATTGAGTAGAAAAAATTCTTTCAATTTAAACTTATAGGTATTATTTTTAATTTGAAGGGATATTTGTATTTAAGCTGGGTGCTTTAATTTTATGCAAATGGTAATTTGTAGACGAATTCTTAAAATCACATATCTTAATTAAATTTTGCATTATCTTTATATGTAAACTCTCTAACAATTACTACTAATATTTTTGACTACTAATATTTTTATGTCGGTGAACTTCATTCTTTTTCTTTTAAATAAAAATTTAAATCAGTTTGTTTTACTTCTACTTTTGGGATATTCTTTTAAATTGTAACAATAAATAATTATAAAAATTATGGAAATAATCGAAAAAGAAAACAAAATATCTAAATATGATTTAAAATAAATGTGTTCATTAATTTTTTTAAACTTTGTGCTTCTTAAATGTCTATTTCTTCTTCTTATTATTTAGAAAGTGAATTAATGTTTTCTTAAAAACACATATATAATATTGTCAAAAGGATGAAAAAAAAAGTACAAGAGATAAAGCTGTAAAGAAATGGATGAGTGCTAGTTTTATTAAGTACAGGTGCAAATAAAAGAGAAACCATCAGGTGGGAGGAAACATTCTTTTAAGAGTGTGTAAGAAATGCACATTACTGAAATATAGTAGATTATGTGTACTTTCTTTTATAGTGTGATGTTTTTTAAGTATAATATTTTTTTTTCATTTTTTATTATTATAATAAAAAATAAATAAACATATAAAGTAGTAATAAATAAATTTATCAATAATAAATAAATAAAATATTTTTTCCACTTGTTTATTTCTCATCAAACAATTTTTGTCTCTACTTATTTTCACTTCTTTTTATCTATATATTTTTCTCTCACTATGATGGAAGCATTAGTAAAAATTCTCAATTGGCAATGTACATTCTTCTATTAGCACATCTATGCACTAGTAAATTAATTTATATATAAGTTAAAAATAAAGATATTAAAAAATTATACATGAAAGTTTCTACCAATTAACTTATATAAAGGTTAATTTTAGTTTATAAAAAAGTTGAACTTCTTTTTTTAGATTCACCCATGAAGAGTGTATAAAGAAACTTATTCAAATATATTTTAATACAAGTAAATACATATTTATTAAGCAATAATATAATAAAATGTTAGATAACCGACTAATTTTATTTATAAAAAAAATTTGTAGATAAAATAAAATTTATCAATAAATATTACAATGAAATTTAGCATTTTAAATACTGAAAGCCCATTTTTGTTTATAAAAATGTTTGGGCCTCACTTTATTAAAAGGTCTAATGTCGACCCACTTGTTTTCCATGACTCTTTTCAGCTGTCCACATACTTCTCACTCTTTTCTCCCCTTTCTGAAACAGGACCTAAGCTAAGACTCTTGAGAGATCCTCTTCCGAGCTAGCAGAACATTCCTTCTTCCATGTAAGTGGAATCCCAACTTTTATTTTCTCCTTTTTCCAGATCTATGACATTGGTTCAATTTTGGGTCTACCTTAGAGCCTTATTTTTCGTTTATTTGTGTTCATGTTTTTTCAGCTTTTTAGATTGTTTTGGAGTTGTAGTGCTCCTTTCCAATTAGGGCTCTCCTTGTCAAGAGTTGTATCACCTATCAAGGTAAGGGAAGTTAGAACTCAAAAGCTTTTAAAGTAGTTTTCTATTTTTTTGTGTGACTAAGATTAGGTGTTGAAATATACTGGATTGGTGATTGTATTGAAGGTGTTGAGTGCATGTTGTTTGAATTGGAATTTTTGAGTTTGCATGTGTGAGTGCAGGTGAAGATATGTTGTTCTCGCCTAAGCGAGTGGTTAGGTGAGAATAGCAGAAATTCGTCTCTACTCTCTGTTTCGATTTGTCGCCTGAGCGAGGGCCTTTTGCTTGAACGAGCATAATCTCACCTAAGCGAAATGTATCAGCTTAAGCGAGGACTCATGGATGATTCCAATGCTTACTGATTGCAATCTCGCCTAGGCGAGGGTTCTTAGCTTGAGCGAGATACTATTGTCACTTCAGCCAGAGCTCTTTAGCTTGAGTGAGATTGACCATAAAATTGTTTTAACTACTTGATTCCTTCTATGATTGAGTGATTTACCCTTAATAGCACCAAGAATGATACCATGTATGTTTTATGTGATGCAATGAGACTGAAATTAATGTGCTTGATATGGAAGGATAATGATGTGTGACAATATGTATATGGTATGAACTGACATAATTCCATGAGTCTCTTGGGGAGACCTTATGATGGTGTTTTGTAGTGTATTTAATTAGATAATAATTCAAGCAAGGTTGTATCCTAACACTTTAAAGAATAAGTCAGTCTCACATAGAGTAGACTAATTTAAGTAGTGAGAAGAGCAGGAGGTCATAGTCTTTGGTAGGATAATGGCTCTAGATGGTCATGGACTAACTTTGTGTGTGGTAGCGTGAAATCCATTGGCAATGGCTCTGCAGAGCAGTGAAGGTCACCACAAGTGCAAGCAACCAGTGAATCCGATCTCTTTACATATATCCAGATAATTGAGTTAGAGGGTCTTTAATGTATTTTATTTCATGCTTTGTGTGTGCTCAATGAATTGTCTGTTTATGATTTGCTTGCACACACACACACACACACACACACACACACACACACACACATATATATATATATATATATATATATATATAAAAAATATCTCTCTAGCTTATCCTTTCTCTATGTGTCTGTTCTTTGTTTTATTTTCCTTCTTGCGATGTTCACCAATTTTTGGCGAAGATGTTGTAGTTTAGTTAGGCATGTTGAATCTTGCTCTAAGTTCAATATCATAAGGACACATGGCTTAAGATATAAGGATTTTACAGTCATCCGAACATACTAGAAAGAAAACTAAGACACACCATGATGCCAATAATAAAACTAATAAAACAGAAAGTAAAAGTCTGACAATTGACCAAACTTCTAGGCAACAGTGCCTACAGGCGGTACTTGAAGGAATGAGATCGAACCACAAGTCGGGCTACACAGCGGAAATTCCATCACCTGATGAACACTAGGGTTCCCACATCTGCTCACATCAATAAAATAATGATCATCGCAAAAGGAGAAAACCATACACAGAACACACAAGCAAGCAGAAAGGGTAAGTTAGAGTAGAAAAAAATGATTTATCATACTATTTCATACAATTTTATAGCCGAAGATACATACATCAAACAAGCATGTGATGACTCGCAAACAAGACACTAAGACTCAAGACACGATTATTCGGATACATATAATTAGTTAGATTCACTGGATGCTTGCACTTGTGGTGGCCTCTACTGCTCTACAGGGCCAATTGTTAATGGGTTTCACCCCACCACTCACAAGGTTAGCTTTCAAACATCTAAGGTCATTATCCTGCCAAAGACTAGGGCCTCTTGCTACTCTCACCACTTGAGTCAGTACGCTCTACGTGAGACTAACTGACTCTTTAGAGTGTCAGGATGCAATCTTTACTTGAATCCTTACTAAATTATATAATGAGGCACCACCATGAACTTCATGAAATTACGTCCTAAGCATGAGGCATCACCATGAGCTCTCACTAACAAGGGTCATGGAATTACGTCCTGACCATGAGGCACCACTACGCAACCATCGAGGAATTACGTCCTGACCATGAGGCACCACCACGAAACCTTCGTGGAATTACGTCCTGACCATACCAAAATCATGTCTCACCAACCAACGTAATATTATCATGCATACCAATCTCATGCCAATATATATAACCAACCATCCCTTCATGTTTCGTACCAAGATCATACCAAACTCGTCCAATGCAGCCCATAAACCATCCAGTACATGCAAAATCACTCAATTTACACTTTAACATAGTAATTCAACCAAACATGTGACAATCATTCAAGAATAGAGGGGAAAACAACACTTGAGCACATTCTCGCCCAATTCTCGCTCAGGCTAAAAGGCCTCGCTCAGGCGAGAAGGTTCTCTCGCTCAGGCAAGCTCCTTTCGCCTAGGCGAGAGCTCGAAAAGTAGGAAGAGTGGCCTTCGCGTTCTCTCGCTTAGGCGAGACCTCCTCACCTGAGCGAGATGGACTCTTGCTCAAAACAAGAGCTCGTCGCCTGAGCGACAGCTCGTGCAAGTTCCAGGGAGCAACTTCTGGTACTCTCGCTTGGGCGAGATTAGCTCGCCTGGGCGAGATTAGCTCGCTTGGGCGAAAATACCAGGGTTCTCCACTGTTCACGCGTGCAAAACACAGAAACAGTACCAAAGTCACAGTTCAACCACTACCAAGCAACCATAACAGCAAGCATACCTCATGAATATGATTTAAACTCAGAAAACTTGCGAAAAATCATGAAAAACTTTAAACCCTAGCTTCCCTTACCTGGATAGATGATAAATAACAACACAAGTACTCTACATAGGAGCACCACAGCTCCTAGAACAATTTAGCGAGCTGAAAAATATTAACACTAGATCAAAGCTACGTTACTACGATGAACTCTAACTAGAACCATGAAAGACAGAGGAAGAATAGAAAGCATGAGTCGAGAACCAACTTATGTGAATTATAAACGGGGTTCACTAGCTTGACGAGGAATGAGGCCAAACCCTAGCAAAGCTTGCTGCTATTGCTTTGAGAGGGGGGAAGGGAGCTGTTTCTGGAAAATGAGACACCAAAAGTGAGTTAGGACTGGGAGAGAAGTTTTGGGGACCCTATGAGTCAGCCTTAAGCCTAACAGATTAGGACAGACCCTTAAACATTTAGGGTAGAAATAAGTTGGCCTTACAATATTAAAATGAAGAAATAATTTATGAAATAAAACTTTAAACGTGGGAGTATGGTTTTCAACTTTTTTTAATTTTGTAAGTTGTGTTTTAATGTACAATGAATTAAAATACAATTTTTATATGTTTTATGACTTTTTTCTGGAAATACTTTTATTAACATAATTTTTGTATTTTCTAAAAAAATCCTAAAACATAAGCTATGTTTGTTAAAATTATTTTTTCTTTCGAAAATTGTTTTTTGAAACATTAATTAATATAACAATTACAAAAGCCATTTTAAAAAATATAATTTTGAAAATAAAAAATAAAATTCAAAATACCCCTTTGTCTATCCTAAATCATTGATCTATTGAACACATTATTTTTTAAATGTTTTTGAAACATAGTTGGATAAACTTAAAATGAAAACAGAAACTCAGCCTCTAAGTGGTTGATGTACTTGTCAGTTATAATCAATAAAAGTTGTGGAAAGGACTTTTGTATGATTTGCCACGTCACAGAATCTTCTCCCACTTGCCTAATCCTTTAATTTATGCTCCTTTCTTAGCTCACCTTTATAAAGTGATTATGATTCTAATGAAGTCTTTGGTGTTGAAAAAACAAATTAGTATAGTAATGTTTATATTACTAAAATAATATATAATTAATTATGCTTTAATGTGTCAAAATCAAAGTTTAAGACCCACTTTATGTCTTTTGGGAGATGTAAAAAAGAAAAAGATAGGAGCTTATGAAACTTGGAAAGTAATAGGTTAGTAGGTGACACTACAAATTGTTTAGGCTTGTCCATGACTTTTGGGAACACCAAATTCTTTCACCTAATTCTGTTTAAAGGATCAAAATCAACCCCAAAGTTTTAGGGAACTTTAGGAAAAGAGCATCAAGGAAAGACCATAAGAATGGAGAGAAGTAAATTAACTAATTTATTGCTTAATTGCATTGACTTAAAAGTGTTTCTATTTTTCTCTCACTTATTTTATAAAATTTTAATAGGTGAATCATTTTGAGAGAAAGGATAAAGATGTTAATGATTATTCATGCACACAATTCAATCTTACCTCTAATCAATGAGATTTTTTTTTGTTTAAATATTTTATACTTGTGTAAATTTGGGACAAAACAATATATTTCATGAAAGTAATGAGTGCACCAAAGAGGTGAAAAAAATATATAGTAAATTAATACTATACCAGAAAGGTTTTTTCTTTATACAGTCCCTTAATTTGTAATTATACTTTCTTGTTAAACTTTTATTATTATTTCGGTTAATAGTGAATTACTATTTTTACAAATAATAATTAGTTTTAGTTTCTATGTTTGTGACGAAATTGTTAGTAATTCATATATATTGTAATGATACCGGCACGAACCCATATTAGAATCATATTAAAAGCTTTACAACCGGTGAAAGACTTATATCTACTGATTTTATTAAAATTATTATTAAATATTTGGAAAAAAAATTATTTTATCCCTCTAAATGTTTTGTATATATAAAGTATTGATAAAAGTTATATATATAGTTAAAAGGAGAATGTTGTACTGCATTTTAATTATAGTATATTTATTATGAGATCCCAATATATTGCTGAGTTGACAGTGGGCCTTTCTTTGCCTAACACATATCACAATAATGAATCTTTTCTTTGCAACTTATTATAAATAATTAATTATATTATCTTTCCCACCATCTCTTTTGCAAAGCACAACCCTTTTATTAGATGTCCCCAAAGAGGAAATATTTGACTTTAGATGAAATCATGAAAGTAAAGCAAGAATTAACTAAATTAGCAAGTGGGGTATTGCACACAGTAATATACACGTATACACATGTACACACAATTTTAATGTTATTTATTTAATTGATGAATACATAAATATTGATTCTTTTACATTTTGCATCAAAATCTAATAGCTATAAGAATGTGAAAGCAAACATTGATAATATTTTTTATTTAATGACAATGTCCTTCATCTCCACTATAATTTTAATATTACAATTTTAAAATTGATTGATATTTTTGGTTTTAGTAAAGTATTATATTTTCATTTTTTTAAGAGTTAAATATATTTTTAATCTTTTAATTTGTAGTGAAAATTAAAATTAGTAAATTCTTTAAAATTTTGATCAATTTAGTTTTCTTAACATTTTTTAAATTTATTTAAAGTTTCAAATGCGTTTTTTTACTAATATTGAAATAGAAATATCTCAAACGGTATAAATAACTCAAATGCTATTATGAAATGTATTTGAAATACCAAATAAATTTAACAAAATTTAATTAAAATGACTAAATCAATACATTTCTAAAATTGATGAATTAAATTTAATTAAACTTTTAAAGTAGAACTAATTTCCATTTTCACTGCAATTGTAGAAGAAGATAAACATATTTAACCCTTTTCCTGATCAAATGGAATTGGTATGTTTCGTTTTATCTATTTAAAAGGTCATTATTTATGATTCTGCAATAGTGAGTGCAAAAGAATGATTCAGTAATGATAACAAGTGATATTTACTCTATACATAGGCCTCATTTTTCACCAAAGTGTACAGAAACAAGAAATGGCTGGTTGTGGACACACATTGAAAGATACTCTGACTATCTCCATATATGAATCAGAGATGAGAGTTCCAAGCTTCAAATGTTGGACATGGAAGGCTTTTTTCTTCTTTCAAAAAAATCTGGGTTTTAGAGTTATTGATTATGAAAACAGGTAAGAAGAATTATAAAGGAGCATGGGCAAATCCAATGGATCACGAAATTGATGAGCACGATGGAATTGAATTCCTCACGCGCGAAAATCCAGAAATATTTGTACACAATGATGAGTAGTCAAGTCAAGCATGATCTGATGAACACACACAACACACATACATGCATGCAGATACAGTGATCATGTTTTCTTGCTTCTGACCTCATGTGATTGCCATATAAACCATCACAGATTTAACAATAGAAGGAGGGAAGTAGTTGTGTTTCCTCATGTGTGGTGACAATGGACAACACAGGCAGAAGTACTGAATCCTTAAAACCCTTCAACGGGAAAAAGAAATAAAAAAATAAACCTATTGCAGAAGATGCAGATGACAAAAAGCAGTACCATGCATTATATAGATATAATGGTATTACATATATATATATATATATATATATATATATATATATATATATATATATAAAATATTTTTAAAAAATATATATGATGTGATAGCA
>Ga0214545_1000750_pt1 | contig 55558 bp, 22 predicted proteins | sample CNSS4metaG_FD_160064 | JGI IMG/M metagenome (GOLD analysis project Ga0214545, IMG submission 160064) | Root nodule microbial communities from cowpea collected in UCLA plant growth center, Los Angeles, California, USA - CNSS4 | ecosystem: Host-associated > Plants > Roots > Nodule | place: USA... | reverse complement strand
GGCTTCACGCTCTGGATACCATATTACAATTAAATCTACTGTAACATAGAAAGAAAAACAGAGAAAAGAAAACCAGCAGAGAATTTATGAAAGATCTTCTTCATATTGATAGACCAGAATGTTGGCCTTTATATATAGGGAACATCTTACAGAAAGGAATATATTCTTTAGAGCTGAGCTGTCACAGTAGTTATAACCATATAACAAATACAGAATCTGAGTCAAAACAGAATTGCAGAATATAATTCTATATACTCTAACAATCTGAAAGATCATTCACGATTCATAACATCTTTTCTACCGACTTAAATTGCCGAGAAATTGTCTTCATTAATTTTCCATTTTTTCTAACTAAATTAGACCCAATAGAATTTGTCGCCCATTTAAGCTTTTCCTGCACACTGTTCCAAGATATGATTATCAAAAGATTTTTTTTTAACGCACTTTTATACTAACTAATATTCATTAGAAGTTATAGAAAAAAACAAGTCTGTCGTCCTATTTAATAAATCTTATTCATAATTTTAACCAATGATGAATATATTAAAAATGTTAAGAAACATCGCTAATTATTATGACTTTGCTGAAGCCAACGTCATAAGCCAGTGGTATCTATACTTCTGAAATCTAATATACTGAATTGGCTTTTATACTTTGGCTGTTTTCGAAGCGGATAAAAATGGAGAAGGACGAAATAAACATAAAAAAACACGTAAAATAAAAAAATTAATAATATGAAAAATAAAATAAGATAATTCATTCGTTGAAGCTTCTGTAAAGTAAAGTATATCATAATATTTTATTAATATTTATGATATTTGTAAAGGTATAATATTATAATTGAATTTTATTTACGAGAAATTAATATTAAAATTGTGAATAACTACTATATTTAATTGTCTAAATTTACAACAATATATTTTCTATCTCGTCAACAGGTTATTTTGTTACGGATCAAGCTTATTAAAAATAAATAATAATGAAAAATATTGTTATTGTAGTAACATTGAGCTTTCTAACATTTTCTAAGCAAAGCCTTTCTATTAGTTATAATCTATTAAAAGCTATAAAATTGCGACTATCAATAAAGAAAAAGTAAATTTCAAAAATTACAACTTTTAATATATGTCAACTAATTGAAAAAAACACGTATCAGTATTCCTAACATTTCTCAGCAAAACAAATACTACCTTCCGTTCAAAGGGCGTGTTCAATTAAGTATATTACAAATTCATAATCAAAACTATAATTTAAAAAAAAAAATCCTTTAATTCATGATAAAATTAAAACTTTCAATTTAATCCTAAAAGATTTTTATAATTTATTATAAAATTACAAAATTATAAAATAGCAAAATAATATACCAAATGATTAAATGAAAAATATAAAATTATTAAATATTAAATATAATATAAAAGTATAAAATGTTGTTAGAAACTCAATTAAAAGTTTCAAAATTTATCGTAACATAAAAATTAATAAAGTCTTTTTTTAAATAAAAAACATACAAATAATGAAAAGACTTGCAAGAGTATTATCAATTCATCATTGTGGAATACCATCACTAGCTTTTCCAACAGTACAAGAGAACAACGCATGTTTCGTCCCGCTTTCGACTACAAGGGGTTATTGAGGCTTATGAAAACTAAACTCTAGTTTTTCAACCTTTTTCCCAAAACAAAATAATTCAGAATAACAAAAATTGCCTTGTAGAATGCCATAATCCACACAATGTATGAATGACCAGATCAATTGGCTTTAGAGTGTATATAAGCACTGATAAAATCTACACTTTCAAGTGGTTATTGTCAGACATAATAACCGGTGAAAGTAAATCCCCTTCCAACAATCTCACCAGCGCAGAACCATGCAAAGCATTCCAAGCCAAACAAAGCAGCAATACCTGCATCTTCCACCTTTAGATCTTTCCTGTTCTTCCATAAATTCTTGGCATAATCAAGTTCCTTCCAGAATGACTCCGTACGACCCGGAATACTGCAAAATATTTGAAAGAGTTATATGTAGCAGCAAGGGCACCCAAAATAGATGACAGAGCTAGAGAGGATATGGATAAATAATTAATAGAGAGCAAGGGCACCCAAAATATTTCAAATATATGCATGTCTTGCTGCTTGGATGTGGATAAATAATTATTAAAGTGTAATAAATAATTAATTTATTATGTTCCATGCTAATTGTACACGTATAGTGCTGCAAAGAGCTATATATATATAGTTTGGTATATCCGGCAAACTAATGAAGCCCATGAAAGTCTGAATTAGGGAATCCGGTTATTATACGCAGTCCAAAATTTAGTTAAAAGTAAATAACTTGGTATCTAAAGACTTAAGAGTCCGGTTGGTTCTGGAGTCCTACAGGATTTTAGTTTGTACTTTTAAAGCATCCATAACAATAATCACTAAAGCATACACAGAATATATTTCTGCCATTTCTTTCCAACACCAGATCAGAACTCTGATTACATCTGAATTCTGTCCATGGACTCTTCCACGCAAACCCTTGTCTCCAATACCTATCCCCATATTTCCCTTGCAATCCAATCCTAATTCTGGAGTCTACGGTATGAACAGATTCGTGGGCTTAATCAAACTAAACTACAGTCCCAAGAAAGGATTAGTGTTTATTTATAGAGTCCACTTCATTTTTCAAGTGCCAATTTTGACCTTCTCCCCTGGTTAGAATCAACCTTTCATGCCACATACCAGGTGTGAACTTACCCAATCTAAGGCCTAGTAATAATGGATGGGCTAACTGATTTAGTGTGTTTGACTCAGCATATTTTAGAAGAATTGATAAATTATAGCCTAAACCCTTAATAAGATATTAAGACCACAGTAGCAACATTGTTAAAATCACAAGTATACTCGGATACTCGTGTGATCCTACGAGTGTGGTGGATGCTCCGAGTTGATGCACACGTAGGATCAGAAGAGGAGTGGATTGTAGCCGGATCACTCAGTTGTTCATGAAATCATGAGGTTGTGCATCACATCAGTCTATTTTGTTTGAGCAGGTGAGGTTTGAGAGTTAAAACGGCCCATTTGTTGGCTGATAGACTCGACCCAACCAAATTTAGAAGTCCAATTCGTATGGCATTTTTGTTCTGCTAGGGTTCCCACCCATTCACAACTCAAAAGAAATAAACTACTGTCAACAGTGTGCACACTTTCAAACTGACATTGTTGTCAAACAACTGTCATCAATAACAATTGAAGCACTGTAGCTTCCGGTGGATGCTACCTTCACCATTGATGGCCATCGCAGCTCTCACAACCATTGTCACCAATGCTGCCTTCGTCCTTGGCAGTGCGCACTCTGTTCTGCTTTGTATTGTTTCCTTAATACTTTCCTTTGCTCTTGCAAAAGAGTAATTTTATGAATTGTTAACCTATTTTTAGTATTACGTACTGAATCTTACTACTTAAGACTTATTATGTGTTATTTTATTGCCTATATTCTTTTTAATGCATGCATGGATTTATAGACTTGAAACTCTTATGAGCTGAGTTACAATACTCAAGTTAATATTTTTTATTCCCCCTCAAATCCTCTTGGGATCCTTGTGTTTGACAACATTGCATAAGAACCACATCAGACTGTTGTTTAACAAATATGCACAAGAATCTGTCTTATCCCAATACCATCACAATGAAAACAATCTCCCAATCCACAACATCTCCCACGACCAAGGACATGAAGGAGGACCCGTTTACTTACTTTATAAATCAGAATATAATAGAAGATTTTCCCATATTTGAGACATTAACTAGAACTATGCTCTCACAGCCAGTTCCAAATCCAGGTAAAGCAGAACAGGTAAAGCATATAACCTTGCAAGGCGGGTGTAGAACAATTGTTTCGATAGCAGGTTGCATTTTTCTACGGTCGGAGGCTCCTGAATGTATTGCTTGTTCTGTTCCAACAATTGCCTGTAGTAGCTAGATCCATGTTTGGCTACAAATTGAGATGCTTGACATGCTTTGGACTGCAACTGGTGCAACTTTGACGCCATCAAGTCTGCAAACTAGGTAGAACAAAACCCTAGACCAAAGGGAAACACTATATTAGAATAAGGCACAAAGTCAAAAAAGTGTTTATGGAGAAGTTTATCCAAACTATCATAATTTCTTCAACTCACATTGACAATAGTCACAACAAAAAGAAAATTAACAGCTAAAGGCATTCTTAAAGCAGCATCTATAACACATATCATGGCCCTCGACACTAACAGTTGCTACCTCATCGATTTCTATTCCTAAATTAGGGCCTATTAGCTTAGCAGGTGATGTTTCATAAGTAACTAAAAAGGGATTACTATGGAATTAGACATTGATATCAAATGAAAAGAACTTCAATTAAACAAATAAAATAGGACTCTGCGCGTCATGTCAGAACCCTAAATTATGAACCATTTCACACTACAACCACATAAGTAAGTAAATATATAAAATTAGGCGATATATGCAACAACAAAACGTAATTGAAGTAACTATTGAAAATGAAAGAGATGATAGTGTGAGAAAAGAAGATCGGAAAGAGGATAGAACGAGATCTGCAGGGGAAATGCAAAAGGCAAAAGGTGGATGAATCATAGTATCTGAGGTGAATGCAGAAATCAGAAATCAGAAATCAGAATAAGAATATGATGAGAGAAGAGTGTGAGAGGGTTACCTTGTGAGCAGAAGCAATGCAGTGATCTCTTTCACTTCGTCTCTTCACTCTTAACCTTGTGTTGTGCTGTGCCTTCTTTTCTTTTTTCGTCCTTTACAATCTTCACTTTCGGCTGGGCTTCTTTTGGGCCACCAGAGATACAACTGTAGCCCACAGATAGTTGGGTTGTTGCTTCTTACACAGGCCCATTTGGGATGTTGGTTCTTACACTTCATAAATATGTAATTTTTTTGTGAATACCAGTAAAAACATGCATGTGTTATTTTATTTTTTTAATGATAACAAAAAATAATAAAATTATTTTTTATAATTATAAAAGTAAGTTTAAATAATTTTAATAGATGTATATGTGTTTATTTTGTTATGACAATAAAAATTAATAAAATTATTACTTTATAGTTATAAAAATAAATTTAAACAATTTCATAATTTTATTGTAGTAATTTTTATTTGTTTTTATAAATATTTATTTTAATTTAAAAAAATAGTTAAATTATAGAAAAAAATGATCATAACCAATACAGTTAATTAAAAAATCATAATCACTTAAAAAATAAAATTAATAAAGTAATTGTTTTGATTTTAAATAATTACTTAAAAAGAAAAATTAAAAGAAATATTTGTACACCACATACATAATCGTTTTATATAATTGCATAGACAATAATAAGTATTTAAAAATCACAATATATCTATTTATTTGGTAGTTTTCTAATATTTAATACATTTTTTTAAATAATTAATATTTATAATAACAGTAATCGCAAAAACTTATTCAAAATTATTTTGGTCTTTTTCAGAGAACATTCAAAATTTAAAGTGTTTACTTAAAATGGTTCCCGACAAAATTTAAGTATTATTTTGGTTTTAATAAATTACGAGAGTTATTTGAGTAAACATAATATTTTCACATTATTTTTATTTTTATTTAAATTATTGCAATTTAACTCTTATTTTTTTGTTATTTTTATTTGTTTTTCAACGATGACGGTAATATACTGTTTACTTTCTTACACAAACGAATTCTTATTTGTTCTTTATTTATTTCTAACTTTATAAACTTGTTTTCTACATTTGTGAAATGATTTTCACGCAGTTAAGTTACACGAATGCGAATATAAGTTTTTATTCAAGATAAAATTAATAAATTCAAATTTAGACACTTTTTGAAGTGACTTATTTTAATTTGTTATTCTGAAATATTATTTTTCTTCTACTAAAATTTTGTAATATTTTTCCTTTTGATTTGAAATCATTCTCACCTTTAATTTATATTTTAAAAACATTTTTTTATGTCAAGTTATTTTACAGAATAATAAATACCAAGTACTCAATAATTAACGTCATTTTCTAATTGACTATCTAGTTAAAAATGCAAAAATGAGAAAAATAAAATAAAAAGTAATTTTTCTTCTGTGTCTTAATTATACATACAAGATATAACTCTAAATAAAGGATTAATATGAATATTTAAACAACATAAGGAATAATTAAGTAATTAATTATATGAGTAATTATATATTGATAGATAATCTTTAATTAATAACATTAATTTTTTTTAATATTTAACTATATTTCCTGTTTAATGCAGTGAAACTTTAGTCACCATTTTTTAAATATACCGATTTATAATTTTTTTTCATTACATTAATCAAAATATTTTAATTCTTTTATTTTTTAATTAAAAGACTCACTTATCATTATTTTCCTTAAACTCAGTTATCGTTATATATTTTTTTTTTCTTCTTCACTCCCTGGTCCAAAATGATAAGTAAACAATTGAGGAAAACTAACACATTTTTTAAAATTATTTTGTTCAAAGAAAATAAAATAATCAATTTCATTTTTTCTTTACTTAAGATTTGCATATTGCATTTCTTTCGGTCTTTCTTTTTCTTTCACTCATAATTTATGTGCTCACATGTATGATAATGTTTATTTCTATATTTTGTTTAGATTTTGGTTTAATTAGTCCATTAAAAATCCTGTTCATTTAATAAAACCCTTATCCAATTAATCAATTAATCTTCCATGGATGGAAATCCAATCCATCAATAAAAATAAATATTTTAAAATAAAGAATTAAGAGGAAATATTATAAAAAAGTTTTCAAAAATACATTTTATATTAAAAAAAGTAAAAAAAAATGAATTTTTTTAACAATGTAATTTAAGAAATATTTAATAATTAAATTTTGGTGGAGTTAATTTTGATTTTCACAAACAATAGATAGATATTAATGAATGATTTTATCTTATTTAACCTTTTATATTAATAATGAATATACACGGATGGATTTGGTCACATTTTATCCAATTATAGTTTGTTTAGAAATATAATAAATAAATCATTATTTTTCCTTCCCTAATTATTCTATTTTATTCCAAGTGGTTCTTCAAACAATAATTTATTTATGTAGTTTCTGAAACATTACAAATTCATCAAGTAAATTGTTTAAGCTAAAATATTTCTCAAAAGATCAGATATTTGATTTTGAGAGTTTTTTAGTATTTTGAAATATGTTTTGTCATTATTTAGTATTTTTATTTTGGATGAATATGAAATTGATGGTTTGGTTGCAAAAGAAAAAGAGGATAAGTTACAATAATTTGGATTTTTCTTTTCAAAAAAAAAAACTTTTCCTAAGTTTTAAATTTCAAAATTCAATTTCATCTAACTTTTTTCATCTAGAAAGCGGAAAAAATCTAAACAAAGGTTAAATATTAAATTTTACATCAAAACCAAGTTAAACAAGTAAAAATTGACAAAATTGGTTGTGCTTCGTAAAATGCAACCAAAGAAACTTACCAAAAACTATTTGTAAGTCAATGATATAATACACTTACTCTGTGCTTCTTTTAATTCATGCAGTCTAAAATGCGTGTTACGATCATGACATAATATAATATGAAATTCTTTGTAACAAACGATAAGAACAAAATTTGGCATATTACGTGAAAATTTACTATAACCACGCGTAACTAAAACTAAATCACATAATCGAATATAATAAAATATAATTATTTAAAATGATATAATCTGTTGTGAATCATATGAGTATGAATTTCAAGTTAAATTAAGTAAAAATAAGAAAACAACATTAACATAAAAGACAAATCCATAAATATGATGAAATTTGTAAAATGGTTGGATTATAGGAAATAACACTTATGTAAGTTTATTTAAAATTAAAGTGTAAATTTAAGTTTTACATAAGATAAACATAAGAAAATTGAGTATAATATAATGAAAAGGATGTTCGATACACTTATCACAATTTCATAATCAGTCATTATTCGTTGGGAATCGAACTCATTACCTTGACTCTGATAGAGTTGATTAGATCAAGTGCTTATGATTTGGCAAAAAATTATAACTATTAGTCAAGGCACAACTTTTTCTACTTAAGAACTTATGATAATTTGATTGTGACTCGGTTCACCTGATTTCCGTCACGGAACAATTGATACTATCCGCAATAAAATATTTATAAATTTATTATCTTAGATTTTGTATTGAAAATATATCAAAGTCACCTTACTAGAGATTTTCCAAAAAAAAAATTCACATTAAAATTAAGATCAAAATCAATTACAAGAATTGTACAATTATTGAATGAAAAGAAAAAAAAAATCAAGTAATCAACATTCTATCATGAGATCACATTCCTTCAACAACTTTATTCAAATTCAGTGTTTCATCATCACTTCCAACATAGTATATAGGCATAGCTCCCTATGATTTGCATAGAAGTGAACTTTATGCACAATATTCAAATAACTTGAACAAACCGTACTATGAATCAAAGAAAGCATAATTTTTTTTTTTGTTCTTACGGAAGATAAAATCATGAGTTCGTTTTAGTTAGTTGTTATATTCTAATACATGTTTAAAACAAACTCAAAGCCCAACTATCCCAAGTAAAATTTGTGGATAAGATACAATTACGCGGGCAATACATAACACATGCAATTTCGAGACATTAAACAATATAACAAAATAATACATCGTAATTAATATAAATATAATATATGTATACACTTTTGATAGAGCAAATAAAAAACAAAAATAATCTTTTAGTTTTTTTAGGAACAAAATGTGAGCGTGTAAACAAGTTTTGGCTTTTGGTAAACAAACAAAGATCTAATCATTTATGTAATGAAATGTGAAGAATAATAATGATATTAATAATAATAATAAAAACAATATTTTGTGGCTTTCCCTATTCGGCGTCTTCTATTGTGGAACAAATCACCTTTTCTCGTGCATTGCACTTTCACCTTATCTCATTTCCACCACCTTTCTCTCTACCCTATCATCATCAACCACCGACTTTTCCATTGATGTTGATCCAAGAACAAAGAAAAACGGCATTTAATTAATTATTGTATTTCCATGTATGAAAATTTCCAAGAACAAAGTTTTGCATTCTTATAAATATCATATCTCAAATGGGTCACCCTTTAACTCATCAATTTCATCATTTCTCATTAATTAAAAAGAATTAATTTTATGTATTTCTTTAAAAACAAAACTTAAAGAAAATATAATTAATATATATTATTCTTTACTTTGAACTCTCCATGTCGGCATATTCTAATTTTGCTGCTGAGTGTTAGTTAAATTGTTTGCCTTTTGGTAAGCTAAGAAACCAGTGACATTCGATCACACGTGTGAACGAGATTAATTAGAACGGCTTACGTAAAGTGGGTTGATTAAAGTGTCTCGAGAATGTTTTTTTTTTTCCTCAAAGAGTACGAAGTAGGTGACATTCTTAGTCTTCAACAACAACACAAAACACAAGAAAACTCAGAGAATTCAACTCAAGGTTTACTATATATATACACGTATTAAAAAAATATCTATAAAAAAAACCATGTGTTACGTGTAAAAAATAACTCCCTCAATTTTAAATGAATAATTTATTTATTTATTTAGTTTCAAAACGATAGTCTTTATTTTATTTTAATCTGTTTGTTTTATTTATTTATTTGTTCAAAAAGGATGCCACTTAGAACAATGTTATGCCTTATCTTGCAGGAAATTGTTGTGTTCAAAAATGAAGGAGCCACTTTATTGTGATAAAGTATTTGAGAAAATGTTTATGAAGAAATAATTTGAAGCATTGATTATGATAGGGATAGATCACTCTTGCAATCATGTCTCAAACTGCAACAAGAAAAAATGTGGAATTTTGAAAAGCTCTTGTACGACGATGATGGAACCTATGAAAGTACCATTATTCACCATAGCCTCAAATGATGGGTGATAGATTCAAAAGTCATGGTCAAAAAGGTATTATTCTTTAAATTCTGGAACCAAATGCTTCTAAAACTTGGGCAAATTTTCCTACAAAGGAATTGTTTATTTTATCTCATCTAAAAACCCATTTCAATTTATAATTACCTGTATTTTTATTTATTTTTTTACAAATCAATGCATATATAACTTAGTTTTAGTGACAAATAAATTTATTAGATATTAAGAACATTTTACACTAATGATTACTCAGCAATTTAATTAAGAAAGTATATCATTAATTCCTATTTAAAATATAATACTTAACTTTTTTTCATTTTTATGCAACATTAAATTTAAATTCCCAATTTTTTTGATAAAATTAATGAGACTTCGCCAATACTCAGGTTCGTAGATTTGGATTATTACATGCATGGTTTGGATCGACATACATTGTATTACAAAGTTAATTAGTTGAAGAGGTTTTGCAATATGTTATGTTTTACGTTTAGAAGGTCGTAGGTATCTTCTAGTCAATTTTTTCTTTATAAATTGATAAAAGACATTATTAGTGGTATGATAATAATTGTTTAATAGATTAAAAAATAACAAATCTTGTTATTATAAATTTCATATGACTCTAACATAAGTGGATATATCTAATTCTATCCTACAAAAATCAACTTATTTTACATTTACGATCAATTCTTCACATTTTGTAATCAATGTAAAATCTACAAAAGTCTCATTTATCATTTTTAAATTTGTATGTGAATTTATTGAAAATTTGGTATCGTAGAGAGCAATGTGTAGTTTTCATGCGCGGTTGAAAGACAGCTTCTTGCTCACCTTCACGAGCAAAACGTACGGCTTATCTTGTTCGTAGGATATCATTGCATTTACAGCATGCGACCCAATAGTGTTTTTCTCAGACTTTATAGGAACTGACATGTAATTAATCATTTATCATTCAACATCTTCACCTTCCTATCCAAAAAGAATCCACAACACTAACACTCGCAACCTTCCCACAACACTACTCATGTGCACATTTTATCATGATCCGGTTCAAGGATGAGACTATGGTCGAAAATCCTTAATTAATTAGAGATAATATAATTTTATAGTATACAAGTAAGTACAAACATGTTAATTTGTGAAGTTAAATTAGATTTAAAATTCATTTCTAACGTGATATAAGAGTCATTATTTAAAAAGTCTATCCTATCGAGATTTCTTGAACCTTCTATTTTATCCACTATCGAACCGCTAATAGACCATCAATTCTAGTCCAACACATATACCTCGAACAAATCTCACCATACTTACCGGTTTTATGAAATATGATCAATCAAAACTTTTAAAATATTCTCTGCGATGAACTCAGATAACATATTACGATATCATATAATAATAACAGAGATAGACACCATTAAATGATATATGAAACATTTCTATTAAAGTAATTAAGAAACGAATTAACGAACCCCTTTGGTACTTCATTAGAAATCTTACAATTGTTGACTGTGTTTTCTTTTTTAATAATAAAGCATACGTTAAGTCCTGCTAATTAATAACGTGACTCATGCTAAACTCGTTGTTGTCAAATTTCGACTCTCGAGTATTTACTTAATCTATATTTTCTAGTGTAGAAACTAAGTGCAAGAGTCTTTGGAGCGAAATCATATGTAAAAGTGACAAAAAATAAATATACCTTTTAATTCGAGGCCTAAAACTTCAATAAAAGTATACATAAACTCGAATGTAATTAAAGAGGTCATCGTTGTTTGTCAATTGTCATGTCGTATACAATAAGGAACTGATTATGTTATCACATAGTTTGGTGGTGAGATTATTAATATAACCAAAGCTTATGCATATATAAAGTAGTCGACCTTTATTAATTAAATGTTTTGAACATCATGCGCACACCATTAATTAATTACTATATGCTTTTTCGAGTTAACTATCGTTAACCAAGTCAGATTATCCATAATTCCATTTATAATACACAGAACAATAACACGTAGACTTTGACAAGAGAGTTGAATAGAGGTTTTAAATTATTCAATCATTGACAAGAAGATAACAGCTATGTGTATAAGACTGGTTTTGCTAGCTGTTGCGCGCAAACATACGCGCACACGTGTGTAATTATTCGGCAGCTATCTAATTAATTTATATAACACTAGTTTTATGCAATACTGTTCAATCAAAATTTATGAAAAAACTCTATACTTTTTAATGTTAAATACATGCTAGAGATAAAACAAAGGTGCAAACAAATAAGCATGTAAAAGTTTGTTGGCAAAGAAACATTACTCGGTGTAGTCTAAAAAAACAGCCTTAAAATAACAGAATTACTATGACATTAAGGAAAATCTAAGTTCCTTTGTTGCACTTAGTTTTTGGGTGAAGATTTTGAATGAATTAAGAAAAAGAACAGTAGAAGTAATACATAGGAAAACATTATACATTATTAATCAACAATATCAACTTAATGATACAGAAGGATTTGAATTTCTGAGTAACAACTTGCTAAGTAAAGCAAGCAAACAAGAACTAAGACACTAATTCACCACTTCCTCAGCGGTGAATCCTCCCTACAGTGTATACATGTCCTTTTACACGAGTTTTGGGTTTTGATGTAACCCAAAAATAAAGAATTTATCAAAATGGCAAAAACCACTTAAAAAAAAAAACAAAACAATATACTATACTATAACAACGACATCATAGACCTTATCAAAGTACCGTTACTCTTTGTTTATTCGTTCCATGAAGTTACGTATTCTCTCCAATGCCACTTCCAGTGTGTTCTCACTCATATTTGCGAAGCACACCCTGAACCAACCTGGTTCAGAACAACGGCAAGAAGAGCCCGGAGAGATGTTGAGTTTCACTTCATGCAAAAACGCATTCCAAAGCTCCAATTCTCCTTCTCTGTTTGGTTTCTCCAACAGTGGACTCAGATTCATCCAGCAAAACAACCCTGCATTCCCTTTCAAGCATTCTATGCCAACACTTCTCAAACCTTCGATGATCATTTGGTACCTCTTTCTCAGCCTCTCCCTGTTGGTGCCAATGTAGTTCTCTGTGAACTTCTTATCCGACAACATACACGCCAAAAGGTGCTGTGTCTGAGAGGATATTAAGGTGAAACTAGACATCCTTCTCGCTGTGGTCACAACGTTATCATTGTATGAATAAATAGTGCCAACTCTGAAACCGGGAAGACCAAGGTCTTTCGAGAGACTATAAACAATGTGAACTCTTTCCGCCTCCTTGTATTCGCGTGCTTCCAGGATTTCTGCTACACTCACGAACTCCGAGGATGAGAACACTGATCCCGAGTATATCTCATCCGAGACAAGGTGGATATTCTTTTCAGTCACGAAGTCCAGAAGATACTCTAATATCGAGCGTTGAACGGTTGCACCCAAAGGGTTTGAAGGGTTCGTGATCAATACTCCTCTCACTTTCATGTTCTTCGCTTCTGCTTCATCATATGCAGCTTCCAAAGCCTGAGGAGTGATTTGGAAGTTGTTTGAGCTTTCACAATGGATTGGAACTATGTTCACCCCAGTTCTCCACCTTAAATCTCTATCAAATCTGTCAACAAAGAACAAAACGTTTAGACTCAAGAACAAGAACCATAAACATGTCTTACTAAGATGTTTTCATGTGTAATTAGTATAAATGGAGCTTGATTCTTACCCTGGATAGTAAGGGGTTGGAACAAGGAGAGCGTCTCCTGGGTTTGCAAGAATGAAGGTTAAGAGTTCATTGGCTGCAGTTGCTCCTGCTGTGAGGACCACTCTATCAGGGTCAAATTTTGCTCTCCCTCCTCTTATTTGTTCCATGAAGCTTGCCATTGCTGATCTGAATGATTTAAGTCCATGATAGTCTTGGAACAAAGCATTCTCTCTGAAACCAGGTGCTCCTGACTTGCCCCAGGTTGAGGCTTCTGGGTGTTCTTCCAAGTACTTTTCCAGCAAATCAAATGAAACCTGCATGAAAAGATTACTTAGATTAGATTAGATTGCCTAAGTAAATATATTTTCTCTAATCTTCTGCTAATAGACGCTATAATTAACTCACTTGATTTTCAGCCAATCCCATTTGTATAACTCCAGATGAGTTTGTTAGTTCATCATAAGGGTTCTCATCATAAGCTTTCCACCCAGCAAAATAGGGAGAATTTTCCCCGTGAGTTTCAGAAACTGCAACTTTGGAAAGCTCCACACGAGGTTGCTCGATCATTTTCCCCATAAAATCTTTCGAAGAAAAAGGGGTTGAGAAAAATTCGACGGTAACGGAAGAGAAAAAAAAGTAAGTATATATATACGATTCGTGCAAAATCGAAAACGAAAATTGTAGAGAGGCCTTTGTTGAATGCAAAAAGCTTATGCTAGTGAGAGAGAGAGACTCGAGGGAAAAGGAGAAAGAAAGAAGAATATAAGAGAGAAGGAACTGCTGATGCTGCTGAAAAGGAATCCGTTGATGGAAAGTCTGAATCCTCATTCTGTATTTATAGGGTTTGAGGAAATTAACAAAACATTGAAAAAACTATAAAAAAAAACATTAAATATTGATAACAAATCGGAGCTTTACCTTGAATGTTTTACTCAGAGATTTATCTGACGTGACTTGTGACAACTCTGCATGATGCCAGATCATACGAAAATATATGGTTGTTGTTTGAGAGGTTGGATTTTTTTTTCCAATATAGCCCCCCCTCTTCCTCTTCATGTGTCGGTTTAATAGAGTTTGTGTCAATATTATTTCTTAATAATGTCACTATTTTATCCACGCTTTTGTTCTTTATTAAATTCAAAGTGGTTGAAATAAGAAAAAAGTTCCTTATAGTTTAAAATTAAAAAATTCAAAGAAACTACTGGGTTATCATCATCCTAGCTACTAATATTTTCAAAATACATTGTGTTATTCAAAAATCTAAAATTTTTCTAAAAGTAGTGTCATAAATATGAGTCTGCAGAAAAAAGGCGAAAAACTCCTTTGGTGATAAAACCAAATTAATAATTTGATTAAGATCTGAATAGGTTGTGTATTTGAGGATTTCCTAGAGTAGTTAAGTTTTAATGAGGTGACAATTGACAAAGATAGATCAAGTAACTGAAAAGATTGAACAAGATTTTGATGTGCAAGCAGCTAAAGTGGATAAAAGAGAAGTTCTTCCGAGATTTTCTGACCCTACCACCAGAGCCGTACACATTTGACTCAGTGTGCCTCATTTCAGAAGGAGCCAATCATAAACAACACAATTTAACCACTGCATCTCAAGTTTTTACAATATTCTTCTTCATCATTTCACTTTCATTCAACACCTTCAGATTGCTATGTCTCTGTAATCATTCATTCATTCATTCATTTTCTGAGGTTCTCTTTTCAGTTAATTAGTGCTCACATGACTACTATATTAGATTTCAAATCACTCAAATGAACACAGAATAATGTCACCATGTTCATTCACCTACTGCTTCATGCATGCTTTCATTAATTAATCTACTTCTAATCATTATTCATCTCTTAAAAAATCGGCAGGAACCTTGTCACGGCTTAATTTATCTAAATTAATGAAGCTGAATCTCATCACAGACATATATTCTTGATAATTAGCACAACCATATACACTCATCATTGTTATCATCAAGAGCTGATTTGACGCCAATAATTCAGGAAAGATACTTAGAAGGTAATCTATGGTTGGATTCTCTCAAAATGTGTAAATCAACAAATAGTATCCCGAAACAAGTTTTATATAATAATTACTCACACCATCTTACTTATAGTCCAATCACACTATAGTTAAGCTCTGAAACCAATGCTAATAATTGAATGCGGAAAGCGTTATTAAGTGGATAATTGTCTTCTGCATCCAAGTTTAACTACTTAAGCATGATTTGACTTAATTAAAATGGTTAGGTTAGGTGTGGTGGATGTGTGAGCACGCTCTCTAAATAAACAGTGTCCATTATCTTTGCTCCCACATTATTATACTTTCATTAATGTATATATAGTTGGATCTGGTTGAATAATCTCATGATCAGATAAATATTATATGTGGTGTATGATATGAGTAATCTTTAGCATGCATGCAGAACATTGGGAGTTAGGAAATAAGATATTTGTGGAGATGATGATATTATTTTTCTCTTCATGTGTGTTTATTATTGTTGGAGGTGTGCCGTATGATTTATCAACATCTCTAGCTAAACCTTGGGTCGCTTATTCTTAAATTGTCTGACCAAAAATTAGTTAGAGATGTTGATAGGTCATATAGTATATAGGAGGTTATTGTATTTTTAATAAATTTTCGTTAAAATTAATTTGTTTTTTAGTGGTGGAGAGAAATAAAAAAAAGGAAAATATAAGAAAAAAAAATGAATATTAAAAGAGATCAACGGTTAAAATATCGACTTTAAATCTAATTTAATTTTATAAAATAATTTGAAATTGTAAATTGATGGGCGATAATTGACGAGAAGCTTTCCACATCAAATATGTGAATTATGGTAAATGTTAATGCATGAAAGAGAAAGAGAAGGTGATGATTGTGGAAGCATCATATGACAAGTGTAGGGTAGAGAGAGACAAGTATAAAACAATATATGGAAATTCGTTATTTATTTTGGTATGTGGTAACGTTGTAGTTTGTAGTTGTACCAAAGTACATACACCCATGTTTTTTGAGCCAACCCAAGATAAATATATAATTATAGTTTATTGAATCGAACATTAATGGGTGGAAAGCATGGAAAGTTATGTTAATTTGGGGAATAAATAGTATATTATTATGGGTTTGAAAAAAAAAATTTGAAGTGTGTGAAAAGGACGAGTGTGTTGTGTTGTTAATGGAGGAAGTTTACAAGACTAGTTCTTCAATTGGGGTCTTCTCCGACACCAAGTACTTTTTCAAAAGTCTAGAAAATCCAGGAGTACGTGAGATAGGGGATCTTTTCTTAATTGTTAACAGCTAAGAGTGTCAACTCAAACACTCATGTCACTTGATGTGAACGTTATTCACTTCAACTAATAACAACTACAATCAAATTTCTATTTTTCTAAATTTTAAATAATAAACAAAAAACATCGTGCAAGCTGTTTAATTTGCTGTACACTGCTAGGCTAATTAATTAGTACGTACAAAACCCAAATGCTCCGTACCAAAAATATAATATATACAAAAAAAAATATAAATTAAAATATCCTCATACAAGAAAATATCATTTATTTATTTTGTTCTTTTGGGGTTTGTAAGTCCAGAGTTTAATGGGGAAATAAGTGCACAAAAAAAGAAAGATGCACCTCACTCACTCTTTTACGTGCAACGAGAAAGAGAAAGAACTCCTACCATAAACTTATGTCATTTTCTCCTCAAATTTCCAATTTAAAGGGACAAAAATTAGGGTTGCAAAATTCAACGAGGGTCCTAAAACTATCTCCATCGCATTTCATTCCTTCTGTAGAAAATTTTTGCTAATTCTTCCCAATTTTATTGATGCTCGTTCATCCAAATCAATTCTAAAACCGATAAAGGAAATTTGGCATAAAATGGAGCACGTAGCCAACTATAAGTGGTTCAAGTTTTTTTTTGTTATTTTAAGTAACTATATATGCTTAGAACAAGGAATTAGAATGAGATTGGATCATGGATCTTATACGTTTTTTCCATTAAAATGTGCTGATATAACATAAAAAATAAGACTCTCTTAAATGAGACTTAAAGCTTAATATTAAGTGTTGTAACGTTTTAAATTTAAATTACGATTCTAAAATCTATTTTGATGGAATTCTAGTATTCAAAAATTAATATTTATCCATTCCTTATCCGTAACATTTGAATCACAACTTATAACCTCACATTTATATTATAACATTATTAGATCATTATTATAATTATCGTTATTGATATGACTATTAAATTTTTATTTTTGTTATTCATTATTATTATTAATTAATAATAATAATATTATTATTTTAAATTTATTACTAAAGATTATTTTTATCATCTAACATCACTATCAAATTTTCTTGTATTAAAATAATAAATTATTATTATTAATTACACTAACGTCTAAATGCTACTTGTCCTGTCATCACTACCGATTGTTGACAATATCACATGTAAATTATATTTTATTATCTTTTGTCACAATCTTGTGATTTTGAACCGATTGATATTTTTATATATATGTATATAGTATTGGTATTTTAATATTTGAGTTCGATTTCACGACTCAAGTGAACCTAACAGAGAAGTAACCAATTAAGGCAAAAAAAAAAATTATGTAAGATGTATTGATCCTATCCTATGCAACAAAAAGAAGAATCCTTAATTAGTTTCTGGGTTTGATATTGGTGAGGTATAACTTGAACAATAATAGTAACACATGCATGATCATTTTCTTCAGTCCAAGAACATGAAAACAATAACAGTTTCATATAGATTTACGAAAAACCATGAAAAACAATGCAGGGTTGTAGTATCGAAAACATTTGACATGGTGTGTGTTTATGAATTAAATATAGGGCATGAATCTTCAAGGAAGATGTAGCTAGAATGGTGACACGCCTCGAAGGAATCTTTGTTCTAATCATGATAGGATATTGTGTCTAAGACAGAGATAAGTACAGAATATTGAGTAGGTCGAACGTTAAATACACTCACTTCTCATATTAATATTAAACTTTCTGTTTTTTTTATTACAATATTCCATTTTTATAATTATTTCTTACAAGCTTTAAAAGTTTGAAGTTTGAACCAGTACTCGCACTTCTTCTAGCAGATCATATCCATTTGCATATGTTTATTTTACATGCAGTGCAGATTCCTACCGTGTTCGTACACACGTTTTCGAGAATATAAATTTCTATTTTAAGTTGTAATAAATAAATAAATAAATAAAAGTCTAAGTATGAAGTATGGCCTTCCAGTCTGCACGGACACGCAGACCATTTAATTTGTCTCTCAATGTCACTTTCTCTTTCTGCATGTTTATTTCTCAACTACGTACCCATGGTTATTATTATTTCTCAAACTCTACCACTTTTCTTTTCATTTATAAACATATAGTTTCAAATTTTTAATATTTTCTGATATTTCTTACTCCTAAAATCAAGAGGAATCTAGTTTGGACCATCTAAGTTTCAGGTGAAAGTATTCAAGTTTCGAGTTTTTCTTTATGTAGTTCAATTCACATTTATGCATTCTTTGGTTTAGATCATTAATTATTTGTAAGTATTTGTGAAATTCAATGTGAGATGATGTGTAAGAATTGTGTACATTTAATTCAGGTGATTGTGATAATTTGAAGATTTTTTTTTGAAAAATAAAATGGAATGTGATATGAGTAGAAACCGGTGAATTCGTAAAAACTATTCGATAAATTACTAATTTATATTTATAATATATATATATATATATATATATATGAGTAATTATATTTATTGATTTTTTTTATAATTATTATTGTTTCATTTTAAAAATACATCTTTTACGATACAGAGTTATACATCATATATGTATTTTTTTTTACTGGGAGAATGATTTATTCTTATTTAAAATATTCATCTACACCTAATAAAAGTTATAGATTCATAAGATATATGATCCACAAGAGAAGAGATATGAAAAAAAAAAATGTTAGTTCTATATACATAGAGGTATGTATGACATTGACCTTTTTATTGTAGCAAGAAATATTTTCATATACAAGGGTTCAATAATTCAATAATTACATTTTTTTTTCCTCTTTTTCTTCATAAATATTATTTTCTTAATGGTACAAAAGAGATTTTTTACCTTGGATATTTAGAATTAATTACGTGTGTTAAAAGTTTGATGTAAAAGTGAGAAATATAAATTTACGTTTGCATAAAATATCTGACATGAAATATATGTCGGTTAGTACGCATGGTTCAACGTAAAATATTCAATTTATGGTTGAAGAACTATCAAATAAAAACCTTCCTTTGCGATGATTTGATGTGTATACTAAAAAAAAACCGAACAATTATCACAATATTATAACCACCAAGCACATGCAATATTTATCATTCTTTGGACTAACTAATACGTCCACACATTTCAAATTTATAATGCTTCTGTATTTTAAAATAAAATAATTTACACTCGAGAAAAAATTAAAAAATATGTTCACCATAACAAAAACAATGTTTACTTTTTGCATAATCACTTAAAAAAGGTTATGCCTTTCCACTTAAGGAGTAGGGACTTTTTATGAACATTTTGTAGAATGAAGAAGGGTTGGTAGTCCAATATTGTTATCATTCTGAAATCTACAAATCCCTTATTAAAAAAACATTCGAGATTGCCTCAAATGATTATTGATAAATGGTTGCATATGAAACCCTTATTACATGAATAGAAATAAACAAAATATTTTGCAAATAACTTAACACGATACATATAAATATATACATATTCTATTGTTTAAAATAATTTCACTTATTTTTTCGATTGAAATAAAGACCTCCTACTGAATAGAATAATGTAAGATCTCTTGAATCGTGTTTGAAAAGAAGGGAGAAACATAATGGATGAAAATGAAAATGAAAATATGTAAGAAATAAAGTAAAAAAAATATTAAAGAAGAATAAAGGAAAAAAAATTAAAAATGGGATAAATATATTAATAAAAATAAATAATAATAAAATAAGATTCACAATTTTTTTAATTATTTTAAACTTTATATATTTTCTCCCCTTAATTTCTCAACCTGTAAAAGTCGTTATTATAGTTGTTTAGTAGAAAATAATTCGAAATTCAAATTTGGGAAACCAGTTTTATTGGGTTGAGATTTGAAGAAAAAACTACATGAATAACTTGGACAAACACACCATAACCTCCTGTCTTTAGTTTTATTTCTATAATAACTACTTTTAAATCGTTATTTCTTTACCTTTATAAATGTGAACCACCGATTATTATTTAATTCTCATCATCTTATTTTATTTTTAAAAATCATACAAAGACACAAATTTTGGATCTTTTTGTGATGGATATGACAAGAATAAAAGTGGTATGAAATATGTATAAAGTATTTAAAAATATCAACAGATCAAAGTGCATTTGAATTGTACATCTAGAGCTACTAAATACACGTTTGCAAAATTTTATTTGAAATAAAAGAAAAAAATGGTAAAAATAATATATAGAAAAATACACGTGGCATTTGTCAATCGGAATGTGGTAACTGTGTCGGTGCCAGAAGTTCTTCTCCGGTTACCTCTGTCCCTCATTTTGTGTTGAGTCAAATCTGGACCCATTCTCAAATATTTGGATCTTCGGGGAAGATGCAAATCTCTCATATTTTTAGTTATTGGCAGAGGTTGTTTCTGTACATTAAATAGTGATTGGAATTGTGGGGAGGGGAAAATATTAATATTTTTTTTTATTAATTTATAATAATAATATATTTTTTTGTCCTCGATATAAATATTTTCAACAAGTTATATTATTAGTTCATCAAATTAAATTATTTTGCGATAAAAATGCGATGAGTCATATAAACGGTTTATAATTTCTTTAAAAACGTTAATTATTTAAATATCATTAATCAAAAGAATTAAATTAATAAAAAATTAACGAAAATAAAAACATAATTAAATACAAAATGAAAATAAATATGAAATTAACTAAAAACAACAAAAAAATATGAATCAAATGTTTAAATTCATGAATTAGTATAGGTTTGTTTCGCAATTAATATATGGATTAATTTGCTTTGTTTCACAATAATATTTTTAATATCGTGTAGTATAATTTGTATGTTCAATATAATCAAAATTTCTATTCATTATTTTATATTTATGCGTATAAATTTACATGATTACATTTAATTAATATCTTATCTTGTTTAGTTATATTAGATTTGAAATAATGTATATGAAAAAAATATCTTTAAATTTTTTTAATAGTTATATTTAGAGTAAATTCTCTGTTTTTATAAAATAATTAAATTTGAGATTAAAATTTCAAAAAACACTTTTAGATGTTGTTTTCAGTTTGTGCAAATTGATATATAGGACTACAAGTTAGTAAATGCGAAGTAGACCAAACCTATTAATTCATAAGTATTGGGTGGATTAGTGGGTCAAATGTGAAACCAAATAAAAAAAATGGGTAATACTATTTTCACGCTTAATCTCACACTAAAATATATTATTTATAATATAATATTAGTGATTGTTCTTAAAATATTTAATTTATCTAAAAATATATACACAAAATGAATTATTATTCTTTTAAATTTTTCAACAAAGAAATGAAATATCGGTTTTTCATTAATTTTCTAGCTCTAATTTTTTATTAAATCTTCTTTATTTCTTAATACAAGTACATAAACTATCATTAATTTATGAATAAAAAATGATGTGTTTTAGAACACGGATTCTGACGCAATACAATATTTTGATGAAGTAAGCGAACTTTTCTGATTTTAAGGAGATTGAAAATACTACGCTTTATCTGTTTAATTTTATTTTCATCTTAGTTATTACAATTTATAAGCAAAACAATTTCCAAAAACCTTTAGATATATTTATCTTATCAAACGTATAAAACAATGAATTTAAATAAAACTATTGTTTAAAAATATTTTCAATGTATTTAAATTAATTATAAAGAGTTTGAGTAAAAATATTAGTACAGAAAAACCAGTTATTAATAAACAGTTGGTTTATATATAAATATTCAATACCAAATATTATAAAAAAATAGGTACTTTAAAAATACTATTTTAAATTAATATCGTACTAATCAATTTATCTACTTATAAAGTCATAAGTTAAATTTGTTTGGCATGTTTAAAGTTTTTTTTTTCACTTTGTAACTATAATTTTTGTTACATATCTTCTCTACCCTACTAATCAGAAAATAATAGCATTAACTTATGCTTGTCACTCTAATGATTTTTTAGCAAAACAAAAATCGAACATAAAATTCTCATCGTACGAAAAGTTCTAAAACAAAATATGATATCCACTACTAAATTGTATAATTTATTATGAACAAAAACACTATTTTTTATGGAAATTTATCAATTCATAAAAAAATTAATCTCACAACTTACAATGAAGTGATTTTTTTTTTTGACGAAATTAATAATTTAGGAAAAAAGTATACTAGTTTTATAAATGGTCATGTTGCATTTTATTTACTTTAAAGTAAGAGAGTTATAAAGTAAGCCAATATTATTAGTATTTTTTTTTTAATTTCTTACATAAATTTATTTATCTTTGTTTCTTATTTTGTTTATTTTATTTTCACGTTTTTCTATACTCCTTTTCTATATTTTATTATCTCATTTTTACTATTGTTATTTATCTTTGTTCATTTGTTTTAAACTTTTTAATTTGAATCAAATTCTTCAATTTTAATTTTCTTTTTAACATATTTTTATACCCCACACGTATTATTTAACTCATTTCTATGTTGTTGAAATGCATTAATAAGTTGAGAATTTGCATGTACTTTGTCGAAGTATCTCTAATGTACTTTGTCTCCTCAGCAAGCATACTTAGTTTCTCTTGTCTTATTTTATTTTTCTTGGGTCAATTTTCTCGTCTTCTTTGTACCATTCCAGCATCGGTGCCATTTATTAAAATGCAATATGGCCCAACAAAGACTTTAAAGCAAACCAAACAATTATATTTTATTTCAATTATCAAATTTATTCCACCATCAAAATAAATTATACAAATTGTACCGAAAATTATTTTTTATTTCAAATGCAAAATCATTTTTATTCACTGATCCTAGACATGCATGAAATAGGAAAAGATAAAAATTAGCGAGAGGAAAATGAAACATGAATAACTTTATTAATATATGTATACATTTAATTCGTTTTATTATCTATTTATTTTAGTGTTTTAAAAAAAATACTTAATTAAGTTCCAATTTTTGTTAAAAAACTTAATATGATAATTTTTTTAAAATTTGCATTATTATTGATTATTATTGTTTGAAAGTATCATGTATAAAAATCTGTATTTGTGACGTGTCAGAATTGAAGTTTTTTTTTTAAGATTGTATGTGTCAAATTAAAGAGATTTTTAGATAAAATAATAATTCAAATTTTGACAGTTAGAAAATCTAAAATTTAAACATGACACTGTATATTGAATTTTTTACACATATATTCAATTGAGTCAAAAATAAATATATTATTAAATACTTAAATATTGGAATTAAAAGTTAGCTCCAACTTTGAAAATCATATCGAGAAAAGTTAAGTTTTTCTTTGAAGTTGAAATATACATATATAGAAAATTAGAGGAAAATGAAAGAAAGAATTGATACTTGCACCCCACAATTACTAATTGAGAGTTGCACCCCACAATTATTAAGCTCACCTCTTCTATTTTTCTACAAAGCAATAACCCAAACTATTTGCTATATACACCATCAGGAAACTGCTGACTTCTTACTCTTCAGCTTAAACTAAACATAAGTATCATTCTTTATAAAACTATAAAACTAACATACATATATCATCTATATATCTTAAATTAAAAATTTAATATACTCTAAATTTATTATCATTTTATAATTGATCTCATATATTTATTTTTAACACAAAACAATTCCTTACATTAGTTAGTGATCCGTATTTTGTCCTAAAATTAATGTATTCCTCTTGATTTGCCTGTGTTTTTTTCTTTTTTTTTTATAAACTAAAAGTATATTTTGTACACTGGAAAAATAATTATTAGCAGCGCAAAAATAACAGTTAAAATATAAAATATGGAGCATTGCGTAGGTTGTTAATTCAAATCTAACAGGAATGTTGTGAAATTTGATTGTTGTGTAGATAAACATGGAAAAAATAGAAAATTCTATGAGATGTTAAATATGATTACTGTAATTAACTCTTTGTATTATGTTAAGCGAAAGATGGAGATGAATGCAAATGATGTGAAAAGAAGATAGAGAGAAGAGAACAGAATCAGCATGGGTTCGTCTCTGTGGCCTCCTCCGAAGGTGTCGATGGAGCTTCACGTCAAAAACCGAGAGAAGCTTCTCACATCTCTTCGTCAACACCTTTCCGATTCTTCTCGTCCTCTCCACGGCTTCGTTCTTCTCCAGGTCTCTCTTTGTCTGCATTCATCTTCCTTCCATTTCTCATTTTTCTTAACAATATTTATCCAATTTCGTTCGCGCAGGGTGGCGAAGAGCAAACGCGTTACGACACCGATCACTTGGAGCTCTTCAGGTATCCTAACCCTAAATCCTCCGCACCGTTTCACTTTTTGAATGATCACCGTTACAATGGTTGCCTATCGATCTATAATTCGTTTGCTTCGTGCTTCGCAGGCAGGAGAGTTTCTTCGCTTACTTGTTTGGAGTGACAGAGCCTGGATTCTATGGAGCTATTGTTCGTTCTGTTTTTCTCTGTTACAATGTTATTGTGTTTTTTTTGTTTTAATTTTAATTTTATTTAAATGCTTTTAAGATTTAAAGCTAGTTAGGAATTAACATGTATGATAAGAATATTTACTTCTGTGATGGTTATTTTGTATGTTGTATCTAAGGTGACATCTAATTAGTTGGCGGTGTAACAATCTTTACTGCCAAACACTTTTTAATTTTTGCAATGCGTACAAACATGATCACGTTAAGTTGTAGAAATTAGTAGTTTTTGATTTGTGCGTGTTATTGGTTTTTGAAGGACATTGCGACTGGGGATTCTCTCCTGTTTGCTCCCAGGCTACCTTCTGAGTATGCTGTTTGGTTGGGGAAGATTAAGGAACTGTCCTGTTTTAAGGTAACTCTTCCAATAATAAATGTTTAATGGATTTGCATACCGTGTTATTGTTTAGTTGTTCATATCTATGCATTCTCTGTAGGAACACTACATGGTTAGCAAAACATCCTTTTCAGATGAAATTGCAAGTGTTTTGCAACAACATTACCAGGGTGCGGGAAAACCTTTACTGTTTCTCTTGCATGGACTTAATACAGATAGCAGTAATTTCTCTAAACCGGCAGAGTTTCAGGTTCTCAACACTAACCATTCATTTTCTTACCCTTTGCCGCGACCATTTATTAATTGTTTTCATCAGGACAGTGGGTGAACTGTTGGATGCATATTGTTTCTCACCCCTAAACTGTCATTGAATAAAACCTGTTCTGTACCAGTCCTATTCGTTTTTTTTTTTTTTTTGTTTTGGTAATACTTATACCAGCTAACATATCTTTCTTGAAAAAGTGATTCTTGGTATTGTATATTTTTAACTTTGATTTAGGGCATTGATAAGTTTGATAAGGATTTGACTACTTTGCATCCTATATTGACGGAGTGCCGAGTCATCAAGTCAAAGCTCGAAATTGCGCTTATTCAGTTTGCCAATGATATAAGCTCCGAAGCTCATGTTGAGGTAACTAATCTTAAACTGCCAAAGTTATGTTGGTATGTTGAGTACATATTTTAACATTCATGCGAAGTGTAATATGGTTTATGAGTGATCTATAGGAGGAAATGGGCTTTAGTATTGTAATTATGACAGTTTAATGTTTAGTTTCTTCCGTGGGAGTCTATTTGTTGTAGTTGTGATTGTGAAAAGAAAGTGATTTTGGGAAGTGGGAGGTATCTTTTGGCTTTTCTGTAATGACCTTTCCTTAAGACTAACTGACTAAGTAAAATAGCTTAAGTATAGAACAAAAAAGGCAGAAACAGTACTATTTTCCTAGACCTGGCTATGTACCCACTTTTCACCAAAACTTTTGGCATTTTTTTGTTGAAATAGGAATATCATTGGGCGGGCTTTGCATGGTTACATTATTGATTAGTAGAAGAATATACAATGTATATGATGAAGTATGAATGACTTTATACATATGCTCTGTGAAAATGCTTTCGTAATAGTTGTAATATACATTCCAACGAAACAGGTCATGAGAAAAACTAAGGTGGGAATGAAGGAGTATCAGCTTGAAAGCATTTTTCTTCATCATACCTACATGTATGGTGGATGTCGGCATTGTTCCTATACATGTATTTGTGCTACTGGTGAAAATAGGTATACATTTCTGAATTCTGATATTGTAACCGTATTTGCCACAATAAATGTGGTTCTCAAATACGTTTGTTTAACAATACTTACTAGGTGCTCATTTGTAATTAAAATGGATTTACCAAAAAAAAAATACTACCTCTACCCCTAAATATAAGACTTTTTTTCCTTAAAGTTGTCCCTTTCTTTAAGTCTATTTTTTTGACTGTCACTTGTATTAAATATGTTTTGAAAAATACCTGTAACTAATTTACAATTCTTAAATTCATAAATAATAAATATTGGGAAATCTCTCTTTCTCTCTCCTCCAGCATTGGCGAAGTTAAAATTAGACAGAGATCACAATGCTACCATTTTTTCTTTTCCAAAATTAGTTGCTTAGGTGAAATTAATCAAGTGGGAAAAGGTGATTTAGTTGGTGTAAATATTGACAATTTAATTTGTGTAACAAAATTAACTAATTTTCTCAAACGGTGTGGATTGGGTAAAAGAGCCTTATATTTAGGGACAGAGGTAGTATGTTTTCTATGTTTTAAATAGTAGCTACCTTGATCATAAAATAGGTGGGCTGGCTATGATATGTGTATTAATGCAGTGCTGTTCTTCATTACGGCCATGCGGCAGCTCCTAATGACAAGGTATGGCATAATAAAAGTACCCTTTTTAAATTATCATTGGCTATCATAATGTTGATCTTTAAACATTGGTTATATGACTTTCCTAAGATCTTTCGTGCATTCTGACTCTGGACAATTGAATTGGGCATAATTCCTGTGTTTTCTGTATACTATTTATTATTTCCATTATTTCTTTCATCGAAACGTGAAATTAATCGGCACCATGCGTACTTATCTGTGTTTTCTCTTTTCACTAGCTAGTCTGAAAAGTACTTGGTACAGAAATATGTAAAAATGGGAGTACAGAAAAAAAAAAGCATAATGATGAGAAACTCTTTGAAAACAGGAAAAAATAAACTCTCTGGTATGTGGGTGACTTTGGATTTGGCTAATTGACATATTAAATATTGAAAACTTCATTCCTTAAGAAACAAGATGAGGTGAAGTTATTATAGTATGAGTTGGATTATTTTAGGGATGTTCGATTCTTTAAATTTTTCTCAAAGCATGACTCTTCTGCAGACATTGGAAGATGGGGACATGGCACTGTTTGATATGGGAGCTGAGTACAATTTCTATGGGTCTGACATAACCTGTTCTTTCCCTGTAAGTCTTTCCATTAATAATACATCAGTTAGTGTTTTACCTAATTTTTTGGCTTTTCTTCTCAAAAGGTGAAGGCAGGCCAAATACAATTTTGAATAAGCTCTACAAAATGAAAATAGAATTTTTTTTATGAAGGAAAAGTAAAAATATATAGCTTCCATGAAAACTAGCTGGAGGAGTTTCTACTTTTGAGGATAGAAACTAAAAGAGCTGGGTCAAATGTTATTTAGCATCTATTAAATGTAATTAGTATTTACTCAACTTTAAATTTGTGATGCAGATAAATGGAAAGTTTACAAGCGATCAATCTCTTATATATAATGTAAGTGCTCCCTCATAAAACCGTTTTTGTCAAAGGGAAAGAAAGTATTTTATGTTTTTTTACTCAATATCTAAAAAACTGAGCCAGTACAAGCATTTGCAGAGCAAATCCCAAACAAACACATGTATTACTTTTCTGCAAGCGCTTGCCTAACTTTATACATTCATGTGAATGTTAGGATGGCCCAGCTAATGTAATTTCCAACTTCTGTGTACCTCTGGATTGATTTTTATAGCATTTCTTTCAAACACATGTATTACTTTTCTGTAAGGGTTGCCCTAATTTTAGACATTCATGTGAATGTTGGTATGGCCCAGCCAAAGTAAATTTGAACTTCCGTGTACCTCTGGATTGATTTTTATAGCATTTCTTTTAGCATTTATTCACTGTTGCTCTTCATGTTCTGCAGGCTGTGCTAGATGCTCATAATGCTGTTATATCTTCAATGAAACCTGGAGTAAACTGGGTTGATATGCACATGTATGATCGACTACACTGATCACTTTTTTTAGCAACTAAAGGTCTGCCTTGCTTGGTTTCTATTTTGAAGTGGTAATAGCTGGGTTGTTATTAGTGTTTCTCTTGAGAGGAAGGTTTGTTGACTTTTTAACTGAATAGGTCAATAGGAATATAAGTATATTACAGAATTGTAACGGAGGTAATCTGTGCACATGCAGTCCCAAGCATTATTTTGACGTCTGCAGCTTGATTGAGAAATTACTGTCATTGTCTTGAATGGGGAACCTAAGAGAAAATCTAGCTGATAGCCATCACTAGATTTCATTGTGAAACAAACAAGCGTGCGTTTTGTGACGCTACTTTGCTGTTGAAAAAACAATGGCTTTATACAGAGATAATAAGAAATCTAAATAAGTTGACCAAATATCCATGAGCCGTCTATTTTTTGTGAAAAGAAAAAGGAAAATTCAAACTACTAATATACACTTCTATCATGCTACTTTTCGTTGTTTATGCTCATACCCTTTCTAAAATTGCAGATTGGCTGAAAAAGTTATTCTCGAGTCACTGAAGAGGGGAAACATTCTTTTGGGGTAATTTTTGTGTTATTCTATATCTGGTGGCTAAATTTCATCTTGATACAATCTCTACAATCTTTTATGAAGCTGCATATTTGTGAATTTGGTGTAGTGATGTTGAGGACATGATGGCTGCACGCTTGGGTGCAGTTTTTATGCCACATGGTCTGGGGCATTTCCTTGGTATTGATACACATGATCCTGGAGGCTACTTACAGGTATTTGTAAATTTCATCTGCAGTTGCATTTTAAATTTATCCCTTCCCCTTCCTTAATTAATGTACCTGTGTAGTTATTCTTGTAATGACAACTTTTTCATACCGAATTGCAGGGCCTGGAACGAAGAAAGGAACCTGGATTAAAATCTTTGCGGACAATCAGAGATCTCCGAGAAGGAATGGTCAGTACACTTATTGCTTCTTTCAGTAATAAAAAAATTGTTTAGTAGCAAGTAGCAACTGATTAGAAGCATGTTAGTTGTTGATGTTTTGCTTTGGGTTATACTAGATTCAAATTGGGATAATGAGGGGCCCCCTTAAACTTTCTCATTTATGTTTGAGAGTTAATTTTTTCTGGTATTAAGAGATCTAGTTGTCTTTACATGCTAAAGTAAATAATGTTTTATGAGTTTCGTTTGAATAAGCTTCTCCATAAGGACTTCTGGGAGAAAAATATAAGAAAGAAATGAAATTGACTTCTCCATAAACTAAAATTAGCTTATTCACAAGTTAAAGTTAAAAAAATATTGAGAAGTAATATGAGATTTGAGTTAGTTTATGCATACATAAACTAATTTTAAATTATGAAGTAGTTAAATTAATTTTTTTCTTGTTTCTCCTATAAGTCCTTTAGGAGAAGCTTGTTCAAACGTATCATTAGTTAGTAACTAAAGTGGGGTTTCTTTTTAAGTTGTAAATTAAAGTGATTGGTGTTTACAATCTCATCGACTAAAGGTGTTTGCCAAAGTTTTCTTTGGAATGATTGTTTGTATCTTGTAGATGTACTTGTTAAAATTAAGGTCCGAGTTAGAGAGGGGAGGATTGAATTGAACTTTTAATTTTTTTAACAGATTTTCAGAATAGAAATGCAAGTTCCAACTCCAAGAAATTCTAATTTCACACAATTAATAATAATATCATATATAATATGTTGGAGATGTGGGAAAAAGAAAAATACTAGACCCTGAATGGGATTTATTGTCACGAGGGAGTTACATCCAGTTGCTTAATTATCTTGTTTAAGACAATCACTATTTTCAAGTTTTACAACAGTCACTAGATGGAAAAAAATAAATACAACACACATTTTGAATCTTATAAGATCTTCTACAGCAGTTGTGAAAAGAAGATTAAGGAACAAATCACTTGGACAAGTTTTTCTCAACATGTAGAGTAAAAGAAATGGTGATCTTTTTAATATGATTTGCTCAATCCATGATCTTGATGTCATTTTTGTAGTAATGTGGCTCCAACAAGTGGTTTTACAGAAGTAAAGCTCATCTCAGTTTTATGTAAGTTTTGGAACCTTTTCAAATCAAATTGCATAAGGATTCAATGAGATAAACTGAATGAATTAAAATGATTTTTCCTACAAACCCGACGAGCCCAATTTTTTTTAACAAATTAAAACTATTTTTAATCTATTAAAACACTTCTAAATGATTAAACTACTGCAATATCAAGGATAAAGTAATCGTTTACAGCACATGTAGAACTCAAATTACAACCGAAACCTTGATTAATCAAAAGATGATAGTGTTCATCACTTGCACTATCACATACGTGGTTGGGAGCACATCAAATCGTCAAATACCGAGTTTGCTCCAAGTTTTGATCTCAACAGTATTAATATGTGAAGCTAAAATCAAATAATGGTTATTGTAATTTGTGAACCCTGGTTGCTTCAGTTTTGTTTGGAGTCTACTCCTTTGATCTCTATTAGTTAATGCTCTATTTTTTGAAGTATGCATATGAATTTGAGGAAACTTTGTTAATTGATACTGCCCAAAATAGAAAGCTGGGTGTGTATAGGAAAAATGAGAATATGTCTGTTTCAACTAATCTATGGAGGGAGAATAGGCTACTAACTGCCTAGCTAGCTATGGTGTGGCATGACACATGCGACGAGGAAGGGTTTTTTTTTTTTTTTTTTTTTTTTTTCTGGGGGTAGTGTAACAGAGAAAGGCAAGCAAGCATACTCTTGTTCTGGGAGGGACTGAGCGCTCCCAACCTGCTCAGATTTGCTTTCAATGCTTGTAGACATGGCTATAGTCTGTTATCCGTTGGTCCAAGTCTTTTATTTTTATACACTTAATACTATACGAATTTTCCTTTCTCCCTGATCCCCGACACCATCATTTATACACTTGTAGGTTATCACTGTGGAGCCTGGATGCTACTTTATTGACGCCTTATTACTTCCTGCCATGACTAGTCCAATGACTACCAAGTTCTTGAACCAGGAAGTGATTAATAGATATAAAGATTTTGGTGGAGTTCGAATTGAGAGTGATGTGGTATTCCTCTATTTACTACTAAACCTTATTAAGGATAACCTAGTTTTTACACATCATTTCTATACTATCATTTTATCATTTCTCATTCAAGTAACAACATACATATTCAATCCTATATTTTGTGAGGGGGCGGCTAAAGTTTCTCCTACTTCATTTTTAGGAGTGTGTTAGCCATATACAACAATGAATATGGTAAAATACTTCTAAAGGTGTAACTTGTTTAGTGTGCTCCTTTAAAAAAAAAATATTAAATTCCATACTAAATTATAAATTTCACGTGATTTTCTTATTATTTAATAAAAGATCACGGGACATTCGTGATTAAATATGATCTAGTGAACTTGAAAATACTCCTAACAGGACAAAGAAAAAAAAAGGCTGTGGTAAAATATTCTCATAAATCACAACTGCTAAGAGTTGTCATATTTTCTCTCTGTAACAAGGGGATATACACACTCTCTCTTGATTAAAGATACTTGTAAAGTGATGTGAAATTTGTGTTTTAATTGACTGTTCATATGATAAAAGCAACTTTCTCATTTAGGGTCATTAATTTTAAACTCTTCATTGCTTATCAAACACTAAGAACATTAGACAAGTTTTTCCATAGAAAAGAAACATTAAAACTAGTTTCATCATAAAGTAAAATTAGTTAAAACATAAATTAATTTGTCATAATTACTTTGTTTATTTCTTTATGTTGTGCTCAGCTCGTCACTGCCAATGGTTGCTACAATATGACAAAGTGTCCCAGGGAAATAGGCGAGATTGAAAGGGTGATGGCAGGGGCACCTTGGCCAGCGAAGAACATCTCTACTCATGCTTGAAATGGATTAGAAATCTAATCTTGATTTCAATCTTCCTTAAGCTGAACAGGTCTGCGTCATCTTTAGTTTTTTTTTTTTTTTAATGAATAACGGAGTGCAAGTTGCTGTTTAACTGTCTCGTGTCTAAAATGATCTTCTTTGCACTCTAAATCCCTCCTCCCCTCTCCCAAATAAAAGATCTCGATATAAGCATTTGAATATCAAACTCAGTTGTAGCTTCGTTTCCTTTGACAAATGTTTTGAGTTGAGATGTTATAGAGGAGCAGGTTCTGAGAGTGAAATTAGAAGTGCTTAAATCGTGAGATTACTCCTAATCAATGTTAATCATCCATTGCCTTTAGTGTTTTAAAAAAATAGTACTTGTTGCTGATAAGAAGGAAGCTGTTAATAGCCCAAAAAAGTTGAAAAATACATTTACTTACATTAAATTTGAAGAATAATTAAGTAGATCAACATACAATTTATAACTACAACATATCTATTGGAGAGGATCATATGTGGTACCTTTATGCCCCAATGACCACGATCTCAAGCATTGCTTCTTCCCACTGATTGTAGTAAGTAGTACAAAATTCAAGATCTTTAATAATACTCTTGTTAATTCATTTCTGAAACAACACAATGCTTGGATGCCAAACTGTTTGTCAATTATTATGATAATACAATCGAGATCTTTTGGTTCATAACAATTTTTATTTTACCAGTATGAACGCAAATAAACATGGAAGTTATAACTCCCTTCATTATTTAACGCAACTTAAATTATAGATTTCAGAGTATATTCATTTCCAACTCTTTATACAATGTTAGGTATCACATGTGACTCTTTAGTAAATGGATTGATCACACCTAATCAGAAAGACCACAATCTCGAGCATTGTTTGTTCACACCAATCGTAACAAGTCGTTAAAAATGAAATACTTAAAACTCAAGTTGATTCATATCTGAAACAATATAATGCTTGTATGCCAAAGCATTTTGACTATCAGTGAATAACATAATACAATTGAGATCTTTTGGTTCAAAAGCATTTTTTTTAACTACTATGAAAAGTAGTGAACATGACAATTAGGACTCGTCTCTTTATTTAAAATAAATAATAATTACATATTCTATTGGAGTGGATTCTTCTCTAACTGTTGTAAAGATTTTGACCAAGGCATCACATTGAACTATTTAGTAAAAGGATAGATCACTACCTAACCCTTCACACTTCACTTCATTGTCTGAATCTGGAGTTGACAATGTGGAGGGTTTGAAAAATTCCTTGACACTGATCCGATCCATCGTGGAATGTGACAATAATTGTCTCCAGTAAAGTGGAAATGGAGAGAAAGAGAGAAAAAATGGGTAGAAGTATAATATAACATTGTGAAACAAAAGGCAATAAAATGAAATCAAAGAATCTCAAGTTAACGAAATCACAATCCATTGATATTCACTTCAATTCCATGAAAAAAAACAGGATCATATGCATGACAGTTCTTTGACATTATGTTCAGTTACATCAGTTCAATTATGACAATGATGCCTACCTACAACTAACCAACGAGAAAAATCCCATACTGAGGTAGCATGAGATATATTTCGAACTATATCTTGGGAGACCAACAATATTCAATGCAAGTGTATACTAGAATTCATTCAATACCTTATGAAAATTAATGTATTTAACACTTTTTTCCTCATGAATCAAAACGATTGATGTAATTTAGTTGTATCTCAGAACCCAAATCTTTCAATTGAAATTCGAGTTACAGCTCATGGACAATCAAATAAAAAACAGTAGGTACCGAATTCAAAGCTCAGACTATACAAAATAAGACTACAAGCAAGAATCAATTGTAAAATAGTTAAATCAAAGTTTATCTAACCTATCCTAACAAAAAAATCTAGAAGTTACTGATTAGATAAATCAAAGTAAAAGAAAAAAAAAAAAGAGATGGAATTGCTAGAGTAAAAAATGTTTTCAACTTGAATTTCAATGGAACTGAGAATTGAAATAGTTAATCATTGCGGTGAAAATTTTTGAATGCTTATACTTTTATTCATACAAATCTATAGAATTCATATCCCATCAAGTAAGTTATCGTTAAGCAATGTCTTTTTGATCCGCAACTCCAAGGATTTCCTATTCTCTCTAATTTTCTTTTTATCATACACAGCTATTAAAATTATTTATTTCTCTTATTTATTCTCGTGTAAACAGCTAAAGTACCAAATTATTATTTTTTCATGATTTTATGTCAAATAAGAAAAATCTATTTGGTACTGTTTAAATTTTATTATTATTTTATTAATTAGTGATAGTTTAAATCACCCAGTTTTTGCAGCGATCTTACTTAAAAGAAGTATCTCAAGAGGCGATTTATAGGGATGCCAACGAAGTCATCCCTATAAATCTTTGTGTTTATCTTCAAAATTCTGGAAGATCCTTCATATATATTATAAAACATTCATATCTTTCTGAAAACTTTCAAACACGTAATCCTGTGTAATTGTTCAAGAACATCGTTTTCCCTAACTAAACAAGACCAATGAATTGAAACATCACTGTCTTCCGAAAATGTCAAAAACAGCACCTTTCCACACAATTACCTAGTCTCCACTTTTCATAATTAAAAGCATTACCTTAATACCAACTAAGAATTCTAGTATGAACGGAGACAAAATTCAATGCTTGCGTACGCTGAAATAAACTTAACATCACTAGCTGAGTGAAGCTTAGTATGGCGGGCCCCAACCAATTCTTTCCTTTAAAGCATCATAACATAATGCAATAATATATTATTACATAATGTATTATGCAATTTTCCACTCTCTAAGTTTAAAAAATGATAAATGGGAACATTAATTGGAAATAACAAATGATAAATAAATTAATAGTCCATGTGGAATTTACAGATACAGCTCAAGGATTCCTTTATTGAAGACAAACCTACAAATGAATGAACGCGACTTCTCTTACCTATTTTCAGGTTTTATATGTATTTCACGTATTCTTCCCATGCCCTTCACTTCTATCTACAACCTTCTCCATCCCTTCCCCTCTCTCTTAACAATGAAAAAAATTTGAAGATAAACTGCTTCCAATTACAAAACTCAAAGCTTTATTATCATCATCATCATCATTATTATTATTATGTTCAACCCTTCAGTGAAACACGAGTCTTTATGGGCTTCAGCTTCAGTCCCATGCTTTCCGGTGAAAGGAGCTCGGGAGAGATGCACGATGGGCTCAGTGGGCTTCTTGGGCTTTCACTGAAATGGGTTGGTCTATAAAGCCCATACCCCATGAGAAAGTACTCCATTGGTATCAGCATGGCATGTGGCTGTTCTTCTGTAACCATTGATCCACAAGCCTGCACCTGCATAATCAAAAAACCCTTTTCAATCCACACCTTCAATCACTCCAACCACAAAAAAATACCAAGTAACATAATTTTAGTTATTAACCACACACTTCAAAAATAGATTTTGGTAATACTGCCATTAAAAGTGGTAAACTTTACATAAAACATCTACATTTGCTATGCTTTCTTGTCATGCATGTATATATACATGCATACATACATATTGTACATACCTCAACCAAGGCACTGTATCTCCTATCAAGTTTTGAAGTCATGTATAGAGCCTCTGAATGGAAAGGAGAACTGTCTCCAACAAAAATAAGTGTTCTACATTTTAGTCTTCTCAATCCTTCTGAAATATCAGGCCTCCTGCAATATGGCAAAACAAAGTGGTAGCACATAAGTTTCCATTTTACATACTTTATATGTAAAATTGGGATGCAAAAATGTAGCAGATTTTACTGATTAATTGCTTGAAGAAACCGCAAAACATTTGTTCTCTTTCTCTCATCCAGCAGCTGGTAAAAAACAAGGTAAATGAACAAGGAAACAGTGAGAAAAGGAATAACAACGACATTCCAACTATAATTAGCTTGTAGCAGTTAGCACTGACTTTTCTGCAGGCTTGGACTATCTCTGATTCTGCAACTGCGACGTTACCGCGAACTTCCTATTAAAATTGACCAAGAAAACTCAAAACATTTGAAATAAAAGAGGGAATACAGAAAACCTAAGGGATTTGCATAGTTCCACTACAATACCTTGCTGAAGTATCGCTGAAGTAAACACTCTTTCAGCAAGCCACACATACCGTAGAAATATAACAAGTTTGACATCACCTAAAATTTGACATTTCATAGCAAATTAGCATGTTTTCATATCAGAGAATTCATAGAAGGAAAAAATCTGCAAGAATTTTGAAAGAAACCTTGTTATAAAACCATTCAGTCCAAGAAGGTGCTTTGCATAAGGGAGATACTAGTATTAAACCAAGAACACGCTCCCTATATTTTATCTGCAAAAGGTGCCAAAAGAAAAGTGAATAAGTTCATCAGTGCACGACTGAAAAGCACTAACTATATGAATAGCACAGTTTTTCCTTTCAAAGTTGAAGAGGGTACATACAGCAAAAAGAGTAAGGATATAAGCACCAGCTGTCACTCCCATACACATCACTGCACCAAGCCTAGACAAGAACATAGTTCATGCCATTAGTAAATAGAGAAAAAGAAGAGAAGCAAAGCACAACACCAACTTACATATTGAGTTTCAAGGGAAAAGTTCTGAAAAACGAAAGCTACACTGTAATTATATATTAATTACCCAAAATAGTTGAGGATCTCGATTATTTGATCTGCTAAGTCTTCAGCAGAAGGAACAGGATCCTCGCAACAAATTGTAGCTGCTCCCAACTGCAAGAACTCTTGTTGAAGTTCCAGAGGAAAATCTATGTGAATAACAATATTCAGTTCTAAATGCAATAAAGAACCCATTAAAATTTATCAACTTACAAACCTCATGTCCGGGAGGACTGATATGATAAATGCAAAAGTTGTGAAGCAGTAAAGAAGCTGCCTCTGGACAGAAAAACAATCCTTGGAAACATGACATATCTGCCCCAATACACAGAAGTCAAATGTTGAATAATATTTCCAGATACACATGAACAATGGAATCATTTATGTAACCTAAAAAGGAACTCGGAGAAATTCAGGAACAGGTGGTAAAAACAATAGGTAATCCTTAAACAAGTGGAAGTATGTAAAAGAAAATAAATTGGCAGTGCTTACAGTTTAGTGCTAAATCCGGATAGGTGATCAGAGCTGGTTTGTCAGGATCCCCATAGACTATGACAGACACAGAACCACAGCCAGTTCGAATGTGATGCTCCTGAAAGGCAATCCAAAACGAATGGTGGAATGAGAAAAGGGTACAAAAATTGAAGTTGGAACTTTTAGAAAGAAAAGAACCTTCCCCAAGAGCAAGGGATATTCTTTATTTAGTATACACTCCATTTGAGTAATGTTAAAATTCATTCGTGAACCTTTTTCAAGCTATTCGGCCGCTAACATGGTTCCCCATGTGCTCTTGCTGCTTTTTTGGGCAACCCAAACCATGAAGCAATAACAACACATTAATATCACGATCTAACAGAAAAGTGGAATAAGTAATTCCAGATTCCAATCATATTATGCTCAAGAAAACAATAATAAGGGAGACAGAGAAAAAGTGGAGAGTATCTTTGGCTTTTAAAAGGAAAAGAATGACTAAAACTTGTTCAATAGCTGGTATGTGTATTCCTAAAAACCAGAAAAACTAAACACAAAAGGGAAAATAAATAAAACTTCCTACATCTTCCAAATCATGTCAAACACCATCCGGATAAATTTCCTCCCCAAATGAAAACCGAGGAGAACAACGAGGCGATCAAATATTCAGAAAAACCAGTAACTTCATAAACGGAGGACGGAAGAGTAAAAGAGTACATGGCAATCGACATTTAAGGAATGCACAGCAGATCCGCCATTTATTTCCCTCACCAAATCTTCAGAAGATATGATAAACATAAAACTCGAAGAAAGAACACAGAGAAAGTAAATAAGGGTAAACAAAGGGAACACAACCCCAAGAATTTTGAATAGTCAAAACAAATGAAGAAAAAAAAAGGGCTTCCGGTTCATTTTCTGTAAAATTTTCCAACAAAGATCCTAAGAGCAACCGCCAGCCCGAGAAAAAAAGACCCCCAAAAGGAAAAAATTGCCATTGGCATATAATTTATCTCCATTCAGTACCAGCAGAATCCAAGAACCAAAAATGCTGCACAATGAATGCCATGTTCTGGATGGCAGCAAGAACCAAAAAAGACGACAAAAGTTAGAACACCCAAGTGAGAAAAACTGGAACTGGATCCACCCCTCGGAAAGAAAGAAAGAAAAAAAAAAGATTAAAACTTGAAAACGAAAATAAGAGAAGAGATGAAATGGGTGGGACCTTTCCACCGAGGTAGATCTTCTCCATGTCGAATGAAACGGAATCAATGGATTCTGGCATGGCTGTGGTGAACATGGAAGCCTCTCCCTAATGACGAAAAGCCTCCACCCACCAATTCCCCTTTGTGGGTGTTTCTCTCTCTTGCTCCTTTTATATTTTTTGTATTATGGTTATGTTAAAATGCTTTCAGTTTGAGGTTGAAGAAAGAAATGGAATACAAGGGTCTCTCTTGTGCCTTTAATGGCTTATATACGAAGCAGTTGGATTGTTCTTTTGTTGTGTTGTCTTGTCTTTTTCTCTCTCTTTTGCAAATGTTTTTAACCTGCGGTTTACAACCACCGACGCTGTCTTTTATCTTCTTACTGCGCCTGCACACTCCACGACGTCGTTTTCTCCTCCAAAGCGACGTCGTTCTGCTCATGCAATTTTTATTACAACTTAATTGATTATTAAGAAAGATTAATTGGTAGGTGAGTGCGTTTATGTTACCTATGGATGAAATCATATTTAAATATTTTACTATTCAGATTTTAAGTCTAGGAGTTGACTACATTCAATATTTGTGATTGGGATATTAATTTCACGTGGATTTTAATGATAAATTAATTTACTTTCATTTAATATGAAATTGGTCTATAATTTTGAATCATTTAATTTAGGTTGCACTTTTTTACAATTTCATTTAACAAACATGATTTCTTTCATGTCTTTTTTCACTTAAATTTTGTTTTATTCAATTTGTTTTCCAATAAATTGAAACGACTCCTTCCTTATTTTTCTTTAGTTCTTGTTTATTTATCTATTAAAAAAATTAAGGATGGATGATTTTTGTTTCTTAAATTTAAAGAAATTTTATTTTATTTTTTAAACTTAATCTTGTGATTTTAGTCTATAAATTTGTTTGCAATTTTGAATTCACAAGTCGTATTTATATTTTACTATAAAGACTATTTTTCAATTTAATTTTTAAACACAACTCTTATTTAAAAACAATAAATAATTTGATTCGCTCTCTAAATTTGTAACCAATTAGAATTATTTTTTATTTTAAATTGGTCTCCATTCTTAAACTTAATCTTACTATAACTTTCCCATTTTAATAAAATCTTTTCTTTATTTTTTATACTTCAATAATTTATTTGTATTCTGAAGTAGCAATTAATAAATTTAAAAGATACCTTGGTGATTTTTTTTTCTCTTTTTTTTGTCTAAGGGAAAAAGAGAAATTATCTGAAAGCATAATATTAAATAGGTCAAATAAACATCTTTAAACTTGTAGATAAAAAAAAACAACAATTTAAGATAGTATTCACCTATCTAAGCCAGTCTATATAACTAATGCAATTCTATAATACTCTTTCACACGAATTTTATATTACTTTATAAGAAAAAAAAATAGTGATATTTTAGACCTACTTTTAATCTATCACTTCAATTATCATTAAATTATTTATTTTAATTTTTTTTAATAATATAATATGAAATAATAATTAAAATATCAATTAAAAATAAATAAAAAAATAAATTAAAATATCATTATAAAAAAAAAAACCATTTTACACTACTTTTGCATCACATGTAAAAAATCAATGAGATAAAAAAAAAACTGAGTAAATTAGGGTTTTTATTGTAGTTGTTTTGAGTTATGATGAAAACCTAACAAAATCTAAAAAGGGTCGTAATTTGCGGGATGCGTGTGTCTCTCTGACCCCAACAGTGCCTCTGTCCTTCCCTCCAAACCTATTGTGCGTCCACACCTGTCACTGCCATGTTTCATTTCAAGTCTCAATTTTTTATACATTTTTTTTTATTTTATTAAAAAAAGTCACATCAAATAAATATGAGTAAATTAAATAATTTGTTTATAAAATAATGAAACTTTTAAATTAAAAGTAGTGTCATGACATTTTATATGAACTTATTCACCATTAAGCATTATATAATTTTTTCAAGATATTTTTTTTGAAAAAAATTATAGCTTTTGTAATTAATTAGTTGTGTTTATGAAGAGGGAGCTTAGAAGTTAAAAAATGGAAGGTTGCTTGGCTTTCATTTGACTCCAATCATTAATGATCTTCATACACATTGCTTTGGCTTTTTCCATCTCATCTCTTATTCATTTACCAATATTCTTTCTCATCTTCACCAAACCCTAATACTAATTAATTATTAAAAACTCTATCAAATCATGTTTCCACTTAGCTTTACATGCTATCTTCCAAGTGTCAAATTCCATCACATGTATCTCTCATTCCACAACCATCTTTATTTATAAAATTCTCTTAAGAAATTGTTTATTCCTTTTAATTAAATATTTTTAAGTTAAATCATGCACTATTTTTTTAAAATATTCCAATTAAGAGCATCTTTACTACATGGTCATCATTAGATTGTAAAATTAAAATATGTTTAATAAACTTCCTTAATAAAATATACTATTGTGACATAAGAAAAAGACTTTCAGATATGAGAATAAAATATATTACTTTTTGTATTAAACATATGTATCTTTTTCTACCAATCAAACAGAATATTGATAAAAGTCTGAGTGTTATAAAACTATTGTACTCGAATAAAATTTACAAATATATTTTAAAAGTGATGCAACAAAATAAAACCTAAGAAAATTAAATTAAAATATTGTACAATAGAGATATTCTAATATATTTTTGAAGTAGTGAAATATAAATACATTTTATTTTTATGACAATTTATTTTAGTGACGTAACTTGTGATAGAGTCTCAAGTAGAATCTATGGTAGAGCTTGTGATACATTGTGATAATATTCATATTGTAAATGAATATTCTTTTTGTTAATATTTAAGTGTTTTCAATAATGGTGAATCAATGGAATTTGATTTCTTAATTGATATATTTTTAATAAAGATGTTAATTTCGTTATAAATAATTTGCGGAGTTTATAAAAACTTAATTCATCTCATAGTAAGTTTGAGCCAATTTATAATTTTCTGACGTCGAATAAAATTCTTTTTTCTAAAGAATTCAATTTATATTTTAAATGGATTTATATATTTCATAAGGAGATTCTAATATCGTGATGAGACATTTTAAACTGCTAGAAAACCCCTAGGATAAACCATCAAAGAAGTTATTAATGTAACATAAGGAATCAAAAGTTTTTTATGCTTTTTTGTAAAAGAAATTGTGGAAAAGTTAATCTTAACTGCTATTCATATAGAATTTTACAAATGACTTTCATACGTTTATTTAAAATAATAGACTTTATCTGTAACGTTTCATCAAATATATTTTTTTATTATAAATTTGGTGTCCTCCCGATATTTTGGGTTTTATTTACTTTTATTTTAAAAAATAAAATTTCCATTATGTAATAACTGCTGTTTGACTTTGAAACATCAGCATTTATGAAAAATTATGGTCAGTAATTTGATCTTATTTTAAAATATAGATATAAAAATAAATAAATAATAATATGGTTTGTTCTTTTCTTACATAAGATGTGAACTACAAATCTCGCATTCATTAATAATTTGTTTTTGAATATAGAAATTGTAGTTTTTTAACCATAGATAAAAAGCATTTAAATTGAGAATTTAATTTGAATATTTTTGAGTTGCATGGTTTTTGTCAATCAATGTGACTAATCAATGAAATGGTCAATTGCTTTAATCGGTGGATATGATATGAGTGACATTATTTTCCTCTTTACCCATAGACACTTTCATAGTCACACACACCACTCAATTTTTAATATTCTCATCACTTTTCTTGGTAAAATTATTATCACTCCTTTAAGCGACAAATCTTTTCCACCTTTTACACTAAAGTTATTGAGAGCGACCACCAAATTGCATAAGACATGCGTTATGCTCTCGTTTTTTCCTCAAGTCTTTTTCATTTTTAAATATTATAAGTATAAAAATTATATAGTTGTTAAATTGTATATTATTTTATATAAAAACTTCTGATAGTTTTTTTACAAATTACTAACGTCTGGTCTAAAATATTATATTTTCAATGTATTTTAATTACCTTTTTTTAATATTTGATTACGATTTCTTTTCGACACATTATGGTAACGTTTGTTAATTGATAAAATGTAAAATATTATCATTACATTTGAAACTCATGTTAGAAATAATTAATGTAAATTATAACTTTTTATATAAATATTTTAAAACTAAAGTTATATTACAGTCAGATTAGATTTTTGCACCTCTTTATAAATTTAAAAAATAAAATGATTACCTTTAATCCAAAGAATGTCTTCTAAAAATTGATTATACAACCTGTAGCTTTACAGAAGCTTTTAAGTGAAAAATATTTAAAGGAATGATATGGTAAATTAGTCACAGTACATCCACGCTCTTATAATGTAGTAATTTAGCAATAACCAGTTGCATCTTATCGCCAATTCCAATCAAGTGCAACAAGAAAATTGATAAAAATACACTTTATAATACACTCAATTCTAAATATTAAAACTCCCTTAACAACCAATAACAGTATGAGTAAGTTCAATTGATAGTATGTGAAAACCAAAGAGATTGTGATTTTAATAAATTTTAACAAATAAACTAAGTGTCTCAAATTGATCCCAACATTTCTAAGGGGTAACAAATAACACAATTTTATTTTGGTTTTAATAGTTGATTGGAATAAACAGCAATATAAATTTTCAAAACAAGCATGAGAAAAATATGAAAAGAATTGCGGGAGTACATCATGAATCCATCACCAGCTTTTCGACATCTCAAGAGAACAACGCAAGGTTCATCCCGCTTTCAACTACAAGGGGGTTATTGTGACTTATGAAAGCTAAGCACTAGGGTTTAAACCTTTTCCCCAAATGAAAAAAACTCAGAATAACAAAAATTGCCTTGTAGAATGCTATATTCCAGTTTATGTCCAGAGCAGCTGGCTTTAGGAGTAGGAGTATATAAGCACTGATAAAATCTACACTTTCAAGTGGTTTTGTCAGAAATAATAACCGGTGAAAGTAAATCCCCTTCCAACAATCTCGCCAGCGCAGAACCATGCAAAGCATTCCAGGCCAAACAAAGCAGCAATACCTGCATCTTCCACCTTTAGGTCTTTCCTGCTCTTCCATAAATTCTTGGCATAATCAAGTTCCTTCCAGAATGACTCTGTACGACCCGGAATACTGCAAAACATTTAAAGAGTTATATGTAGCTGCAAGGGTACCCAAAATTAAATTTGCATACAACAGACTTCTACATACAGACAATACAGCATGCGGAATAGGTTTTCAGAGTTCATTATATCATTATTTTGCTGATTCACTAAAGATCGTAGTCAAAACTAGCATAATTGAAAACACATGCCAGATTTGAAAAACATATAAAAGTCAGTCACGTAAGCATTGACAATGACGAGGGCAGAAAAAGAAGAGCTCAGAATTGTTAATGTGATTACACACCAACTAACAATAAGTTAGACTTAAAAAACTATAGGTGCTTACAATGGCAAGCACATTATTTGGTGCTAAATTCAAGTCATACAGTTGTTAAACCAAGCTATGATGAAAAGACTTGCATTATAATCATATACTGGCAATCAGATAATTTCAATAAAAAAGTTTCCCGTTAACAATATTTCAATTTTATATAAAATCAAAGTCACATAAAAAGTTATTTAAGATCGGGGACTAAATTTACACACTTCAAGCACTTAGTAGACAAAATGCAACAATACAAACTCAGTACAGATGTCACAAGAATGTACACAACAGCGATCTGTATTTGGCAGTATTTTACTTAAGCACGTAACAATCAAGTCCCAGTGAAGGGTTTGGAAACCATTGGAAGCAGTTATTGTCTGTCATGAAAATGCACATACATTCAATTGTGGGCATGTTGGTGTAAATCCAAATCAGGTTACTAAGTTAAGCATAAACAAGTAAAAGTCGCACGATAACAAGCACCGGGTGTCAATCAGCATGACCACCATATGGAAAAAATTTGAAGCAATGAGACTTCGTTTCCAAAATATGCATGTCTTTGTACTGTGATGTAGATAAATAATTATTAAACTGTAATAGATATTTATTTTACTAAATGCTCATTGTTTATTGCAAATGTATAGAGCTGCTAAAGAGATGCGTAGTTTGGTATACTTTGTATTTAGACATTCCATTAATTATAGTCAGTGGAAAGTCAATAACTTCACACCTTAAAACTCAAAGAGTCCAGCTAGTTCTCAAAATCTACAGGCTTGTAGTTTGTACATCTAATGCATTTAGAACAATATTCACTAAATTATACAGCGAATATATTTCTGGTGTTTCTTCCCAACACAAGACTATCCGAGGTGGACTCTCCACACAAACCCCTTATCTCCAATACCTCCCCATCCCATCCCCATATTTCCCTTACGATCCAATACTAACTACAAAGTCTGATCTAAACAGATTTCTGGGTTGAATCAAATTAACATTTCAGTGCTGAGAAAGGACTGATTTTAAGTACATGGTCACTAGCACATTTTTAGTATCTACCAACCCTCCTTGCAAGAAGCAAGATGCTTCATACACTGTTCATTACCTTTTTCAAGAGTCAGCTTCCCCGACCCTAATTGACTCAAACAATCAACCTTCCATGCCTACGTGGTGTGAACTTATCCAACCTAAGTCTCAGGTAATGGGTTGACTGACTTGGTGCTTGTTTTGCTCAACCTATTTTGGAAGAATAACCGATTATTTTTTCCATCTTTATGAGAAATCTTATAATAAATAAGCAATTTTTTCCCAAACATAATCATATTCTATACCACATGATCAATATAAACCCCCCCCCCCCCCCAGCTTCGAATTATAGCTTCACTGAACCCAGGAGATCATAGGAACCACGATAGAATTTTATAATAAATATGCAAGAGAGTCCCTCTTACCCTATCTCCTTAGTATACAAACACAGAAGAAAATAGCAGATTTTTCCCCATGTACTAGTCGTGAGACATTAACTCCAAGTATGGTCTCACAGCCAATCCAGATATAAGCCCTCCACATTCAACATAAAACAGGTCAATATCCAAAAAAATGATCACTAACAACAAATTTGTTGTAATTTAGAATATTGATGACTGAGAGCTTATATCTCATAGTCCATATTTTAGAAACTCAGTCAAAAAGGGCAAAACCAACATGATACAGCAGTATAAAGTAGGTTAGAACCTGCAACCAAATCATTCATGACGTTTCCCCTAGTCTATCAAAAAGAAGTAAGAAGCCATTAGACGACATGACATGACGAGAAACCTCCCTGTGTATTTAAGTGTGTCAACAAATTATTTGAATCAATAAAAGATGGCCAACAATCATATACGATAAAAGAATTTCATACAGTGAATCCAGACATAAACATTATTTGGGGGAAAAGAGGTAGTTGGAGAAAATATAACCTAGCAAGACGGGTGTAAAACAATTGTTTTGAAAGCAGGTTGACTTTCTCTACTGTAGGAGGCTCCTGAATGTATTGCTTGTTCTGCTCCAACAATTGCCTGTAGTAGTTACTTCCGTGTTTGGCTACAAGTTGAGATGCTTGACATGCTTTGGACTGCAGCTGGTGCAACTTTGACGCCATCAAGTCTTCAAGTTAAGTATAACAAAAACCCTAGACCAAAGGGAAAAGGCCATATCAGAATAAGGCATAAGGGCAGAGATATACTTCAAGGACTTACTTGAACAGACTTCTTCAAAACCATTTCTAGAAATAAGAAAGAAAAATGAAATGAATTTCTTCATAGGCTAAAACTAGCTTATGCATAAACTAATCTGTAGAAATTCTCTCACATCAACTTTTCTACACAACAACTTTCATCTCGTGCATGAGCCAATTTTAACTCATGACTTTTATTTCCTTCTCCTAGACATGACTTACACAGGTGTTTATTTAAACAGACCCTGCATGCCATAAATTCTTCTACTAACACTGATAATAGTAAGGATAAAAGGAAAATCAACAGCTAAAGGCTTAATCTTCAGGTAATACCTAGAACACGACATGGCCATTGACACTAAATGTTGCTGCCTCATCCATTTCTATTCCTAAATTAGGGGCATTGGCCCTGCAGACGATGTTTTACAAATAACTAAACTAAATTAAATAAATATACAAGAGGAAGAAAGAGCCCAATCCCATAAAACGTAAAGGTTTATTAGCTCAACATCCCTCGTTCCAGCAAAGTAATATACCGGACCCACAAAGAAAAAATGTTCTACAAATCAAAGTGTTGTTATTATACCATGTAAACCAACAAATAAAAAAAAAAAAACTCAGCAATGACAATTCAATTCTAGTCTCTCAAAGGATTAATTTCATTAATCCACGGATACTTAAACAAACAAAAAAAAAATCTAGCCACCAAGTTAAAACCCTAAATTATCAACATTTCACGTTACAACCAAATAAATAATATAAAATAAAGTTGGGCGATACATGTATAGATGGAACGTAGTTGAGTTTAGGGGAGAAAATGACAGACATGATAGTGAGAGAGAAGAGGATCGGGTAGAGAAGATAAAGGAGATCTGAAGATGAAATACAAAAGCAAAAGAACGAGGAAAAATATGTCAAGTGCAGATATCAGGGGATGGATGTAATGGAAGAAGAAGAAGAAGAGAGGGGAAGAGTGTTGCCTTGTGAAGATGAACGGTGCAGTGATCGGAAATCGCTGAGATAGCTCTCCGTCGCCGCCGGTGAGTTGCGACGCAGCAAGCACTAAGGATGCTCTGTTTGACTCTATGCTTTCACTCTTAACCTTTTGTTGTGTTTTGCCTTCTTTTCTGTTCATTTCGTGCTTTCCAATCTTCAATTTCATGGGTTAGTTTTGGGCCGTCTGAGCTACGACCACAATCCATATGGATCCCACTATTGGCACCCCTGTATTGCTATTTAAAGTCCTCAAAACTCTGAAAACATCTCTATGTAAGGAATCATTCAAACATTTGTAAAAGACAATTTACGCATAAGAAATTATGCACATTTTAGTACTCTTGCTTTGGATCCTTGTACAATCTCACATGACCGTGTTATATTAATATTAATAATTAATATATATATATATATATATATATATATATATTATCTTTTCTTTATTCATCAAGTGAGAAAAGCATAATAAATAATGACTTATTATGATGGCTGTCATCTGGTAAATTGATGGATGATATCTTTATAATAAAAGTAATAATTATTATATCAAATGAGAGGAGACTCAAGTGAAAATGACAAATTTATTATAGTAAATGTAGTAAAGTCATAGAGTTCCCTGAAACACAATGACACAAATGTAATTATAACGAAAAGTCATAATATGTTTAAATTCTTATGAACTAAATTAAATAAAAAAAACACAAATGAAAATTAGATTAAATCAAATAAATATACTACAAAATTAAATTAAAATCGAGACAATAATAATTACAAGTCCGACATTGAAAATACTTTCTAATTGTTAAATTATTAATATTAATTAATATTATTATAACATTAAATTGTTACTATTATTTCTTATTCATTTAATATCTTAAATTAGTGATTTAAATTAATTTGAAGTTACATTTATTATATTAATTTAGTATAACAATTTCAAACTATTTTTAATTTTAATTTCATTAAATATTTTTAAAACGTAGAAATTAGGTCAAAATTCAGTACTAACAAATCCAAGTTGGATTGGTCGCAAAGAGACGTTGAGTAAACAAAATGACGTTGGGTTTGTTTTAGTATTTGTTTTTTATTTTTTGAGAAAAAAATTCCCACCCTTTTCTTAGGGTATTTATTAACATTATTACCTTCAACTTTTTCAATCAGTGGTAGATTGAGCATGGCTAAAATGGACGGAAGCGTGGCGGCAACGGTGGTTTTCGACTTCGATCGAACCATAATCGACGATGACAGTGACAGATGGATCATCACTGAGTTGGGTCTCACCCACCTATTCAACCAACTTCGCCACACCATGCCTTGGACCTCTCTCATGGTATAGTAATACAAGTGCATGAATCCTGCAATTGAAACCCTCCATTCTCATTTTCGTGTTCGAAATTTGATTCAGGATAGGATCATGGAGGAGCTCCACTTGCACGGAATCACCGTCGATCACATTGCAGAGTGCCTCAAAAGAACCCCCTTGCATCCCAACATTGTTTCAGCCATCAAATCTGCACACGCTCTCGGGTAATTTAACCCTCTTCTCTGTTTTTCATCTTTAAATTTTGGTTTTGCTTTAACCTGACGCGTGATATTTGAATTTGCAGGTGCGACTTGAGGATAATTAGTGACGCAAATATGTTTTCAATTCGTACCATTCTGGAACACCATGGTTTATTAGGTTGCTTTTCGCAGATTAATACAAACCCTGGTTTTGTAGATAATGAAGGACGTCTTCGTGTCACTCCCTTTCATGATTCAACCTTGTCTCCTCATGCTTGTTCTCTCTGCCCTCCCAATATGTGCAAGGTCAGCATTAACTTGTTGCATGAAAACTTACATTAACTTTAATTAAACTGTACTAATAGCAGTTATCATTGAGGATGGATAATTTGATAGGAATTATTTCAGATTAGATACATGTTTTAAGATTTAATTTAGTTTAATTTAAATATGTATGAAAAATGAACTTTGTTTTTAAGTATGTTATTTACATGACCGTGGTCTTTTTTCTATCTTAGGGTTTAGTGATAGACCAAATTCGAGGTTCTTCTCCTGGAAATGAAAGAAAATTGATCTACCTTGGAGATGGAACAGGTGATTATTGCCCAACTTTGAGGCTGAAGGGAGGTGATTTTGTGATGCCAAGGAAAAATTATCCTCTCTGGAACAGGATTCAAAGTGACCCAAAATTAGTTGCTGCAGAAGTTCATGATTGGAGCAATGGGGAGGAGTTTGAGAGCATTCTACTCAACCTTATCAACAAAATAACCCCCACCACTACTGGGTAGGATAGATACTCACACCCTTCTCCTTCCTCTGTCTCTCTTCTACAATTGCAGCATTTTTTCTAATGGTTGAAAATAATTTTTATGACTTTTGACAGAAGATATTCTTCTAAAAACTAAAACTGTGAGTTTGACCAGTTTCTGGAACCAGTTTGGTGCTTGATCATTAATTTAAAGAAAAAAAAAAAAAAAGCTCATCTGAAAACTAGCTATAACTATTAGAGAACCCAACCAAAATCCATGAAAGATTTATTTGGAATGAACCATAAAAGGAAACATTATTCTGATGACCTTCTAATATTTCATACCATAGCACTCAAAGTATGATTAATGTTTGGTTTGATACTCAATCACTCTAGTCAGAGATTACAGGGTTGTAGCCTTGCACTTCGCAACGACCAGATCATTATAACTCATAGCTTCATGATCATCAAAAAATGAGATGTGAGATTGATAGTAAAGACATCTATGACTTTTATCATGTATTCACATGTTTAATGAAATGAGTAATAGAAAAGATATTTTAGCAAGTATATAACTCGTCTTTTATTAAGAACAGATATAACAGGTAAAGGATATTTTGTAATTGTATTATTTATGGTCATATACAAGTAAAAGTAGTTGTAAACTGATTAGATTTTTTTTCAAGAGATGTCAAAGTATCAACACTCTCAATGAAATGACTCTATGCATTGAACGAATCTTACAAATTTGTGGTTCAGAGTTACTATTTTATATAACCATATTTAAATTTTGTTTCATGTTCTCATGTTCCACTATTTCCGTTATGGACCTATAAACATAAATGTTGCTAGGTTTCCATATTTTATAAAAAAAAAGGTACATTTCGATATAGTATCTTCAAATGGTTATAGATTCTATATAATCTAGAGATCTAATATTAAAATAGAATATATAGATATAAATTACAATTTATAAATTAATTTTGTGGGATTATATAATCTAAAGATCTAATTAAATTAGAATATATAATATATCTAAATTGTATAAATTAATTTTGTAAATTTAAATTAGACGTAAACTTATATTTTAATATGATACTATCGAGCATTCTAAATTTATGAAAAGAGTCACACACCATATATGGTAGACGTTAAAGGATATTTGAAAAAATAAAAATTGTATAGGGTAAATGTGATGGGATATATTTAAAGAATAATAATATTTTGACTTATTTTTAATGATCTAAAAGAATAATTATTTTTTAATTATTTATTTTGATTTTTTTTAATGATGTAAATAATTAGATTAATGGGTAAAAGATAAATAAGGAAAATGGATCAAAATATGGTCGAAATATTAGGAGAACAAGAGATACAACTTACAGTAAATATATACGTGAAGATAATTTTTTATGAACTAAGGATAAAGCTTAAAAATATAAAAGTAGGAACCATCTTAACTTAACAAATCCGTGTTATATGGTTTCATTAAATTCAAACCGACTTTCCAGTACAAAGCTTACAGCACAAATTAATAAATTAAATTTTAAAATATATTAAATAACATATGAAAACATATTTAGTTATTTTAGATAGAAATGATTAAAAATTAATAATAAGCTATAAGTTATAAACTACGTCTATTTTTAACAACATTAACATTTTTGTAAGTGTATAAATCAGAACAAAATTTGAAATACTAATCTAGAAATTAAAACAAAATATTTTTACGTGTATAAACTAAAAGTAAAAGTTACACATATATAAAATTTCAAATTAAAAAGTAGAGATATAGAATCTAAGTCAACATTAAAAAGATGTTCCCAAAGTGTTTCTAATTAGAAAAATAATAAGACAAAACCTGGTGGATGATTTCATTATTCTTTTCTATTTTTAAAGAAAAAAACTCGTCCTCATTTCATTATTATATATAATGAGTATACGCTTTTTTTTACTGGATCACGAATATATCTTATTTGTCATTGTTCTAATATTAATTAAACGATTTTATACAAAAATAAAATAAAATCACACTAAATAAAATATGATATTATTAAACTTGGAGTAATTTTCAAATGTCCAATAAATTCTAATGAAATATCTTCTTTTATACTAATAAAGATTAAATCACATTAGTCGAGAGAAAATAAAATAAAATTAGTAATAATTTGAATTTAGAGATAAATCTTTTATATTTTATATTTATTGTTAGATTTCAAATCAGTTATTAATGAAAATTGTTTTAGTAAAACAATATTTTTTAAATAAATATGTAATCAAAATTTTGATAAAAGAAAAAAAGTGAGTGAATACAAAACAAACTAAACATAAACAATTAAAAGAGAGAAAAAGATGCATAATATATATATATATATATATATATATATATATATATATATATATTCTTATTCCGTGTCTATATCTAATTTAAATAACTCGATCAATATAAAAATTTCACATCTAAAATATTAAAATATAAAATGCTTATAGTTATAAATAATAAATGAATATGCAAATCTTAATTTTAAAATTATTACCTTGAGACATTGCTTAACATTGTCTAGAATAGAATCCAAATTTGAAAGTTGTTGTATTTTGTATAAAAGAAAAATTTGTCTTGAAAGTTCGGAATTCCTACTTCCTCCTATAATGAACTGTGATAAGCTGTAAGGAAATGTGACAACCTCAAACAGCTGTGCCACGTTATATACAATACAATAGTGCTCTTATGTTCTCCATTTCAAACCCAAGGTACCCAATTAGTTACACCTAACCTCAATTAAAATTAGAGTAAATTACATACATAGAATATTTAATATTTAAACTTATATATAGTCCAACAAATTATTAAAGTTTTTGTTTTGAAATTGATGAAAGTCTCGTATCGACTAGAAATAAGACGATTTCATAATATATAAGTAAGGTGTAAACTTTACCTTACAAGTCGGTTTTGTGAGGTTGAGTTAAGCTTAAAGTCCACTTCTAATAAAAACACATTTTAAATTTAATCTTTTTTTTTTCACAACTCTTTCCGATATCAAAATAATACATGCAGAAAAAAATAGTAGAAAAAAAAAAAAGAAAGCAATGAAAAATTTCAGTGTAATTATGAGGATGGTAGAAATATATCTTTTAACTCTTTTAATCTACTATGAGTATGACTTTATAATTGAGGGGGTAGATGCATGCAAACACATAAATCATCTTTGTATATGGTATTTGAATAAAATTTACACAAACATTAGATTTGTAAATTGTATACGCAAACACTTAATTTATTTTGCACTTTTTCATAATTAACTTAATATGAAAATGGAGATTCTATTTTATTAATTTGTTAAAATAGTACATTGAAATATGTGTAATAAGTCTTTAAGCATACATATGAGTACAAGCATGAAAATTGACAAGAAAAGTTGTTATTTAACTGCACATGGGTTGGAATCTATCTCGTATAAGGATGAGCATAAATATAATTTACTACCCTACTATAATATTATTACCTATCACCATGTGTATTACAATTAAATCACTATATATTTATTAATTTTTGGTATCTTTTGGAGGTCTTTGCAAGTCTTTGACTAAAAGAAAAAGAAAACATTATGCTTTTGTATTTTTGTTAGGATTGGAGAAATAATAAATAGTGTTGATCTACATAGCACCATATCATTAGTGAAGTCGCATAAAATCTTAACGATAATATGTCAAATTTTACATAATATAAATTTGTATAAATATGTTATTTAATTATTAAATTTTTATATATATTATGAAGGCTTAATTAAGTTTTAAATTCTAATAAATTTATATATTTTTAATTGAGTTTCTATTAAAAAATTTATAACACTAAAAAATTATATTTTTAACGAGTCCCTTCTACCATTTAATTTTTGTACTCATCGGAATGAGAAGATTATTATATTATCTTATTACCTTAATAAGTTGTCTTCATATTGTGTTAATATTAAATGACTTAATTTTTAGTTAACATAACACGCAACGTTCATGAACGTAAACTGAAACAAAGAGAAAAACAAAACTCGAAATTCCTGTGGAACTAGAATACATTATTCACTCTCATTTATATATGAAAATCAGAGTTATCATTTCCATAGTTTGATGAGTGATCCTAGATTGAGATGCATAAGTTTTGTTCGTAATTAATGAATTTCATTTCGATCGGTTCAAGTTCATAGTTTGTTTTTCCAAATGAGTAGTATTATAGACTCCAAGTATTCGAAACTTTACGACATTTGCATTTCTTGATTTTGCACAAAAGAAATCTTTGTTTTGCAGTACTCTCCAGATTTGATTACTACTAAAAAATTTCATATGAGAATTTTTTACAAATTTATTACAAAAATTTGTAGGAAAAAATATTTTTTTTGTTTTTTTTTAAGAATCAGGTAATTTTTTTTGTAAATAATTATTTTTTACAAAATTATAAAATTCGTAAATATTTTTTACAAAATTTATTATAAAAAATATTTTATACAAAATATTAAAAAAAAATTGACAATAATTTTTTATAAATTTTTTTATAACAAAATTTATAAATATTGAATAAAAAAAATTCAAAATAAAATTGATAGGAAAAACGAGTTTTTTTAATAATGAATTTTGCAAAAGTTCGCGTAGAGCTTCATTCTTACCTTTATTTCGGTCGTCCAACACAATATTTAGGTTTTCTGTTATTGTCCCTTTTATTTTCATTTAACTTATTATAAACTCACCTGTTAAGTTAACTACATAATATCAACACAACATAATATGTGGAGATAACTAAGTAAGATAGTAAGAAAAAAATTACAATCACTTAGTTAACCTAAAAGAATTAATGATAGGAAGTTAATTGAAAAATGTAAGATTTTTGAATCCTAACTAAAAAATAATAATTAAAAATACTTAAATTTATCATATTGAAACTTAACTAAATCTATTTTAGAAAAAGATAAATTTAAATAACATTTAAACTTTTAAATAATTTTGCATTATGATCTAATTAACAAGAACATAAATTCAACAATTAGATTGGTTAAATTTGCATTATTTAAAAAATTATTAAGAGTATAATTTATCCAAGTTTTATATTTGTTGTAAATCATTCTTATATTACATACACGAGTTTATTATATACAGACATATATTAGATATCCTGTTCAACTTTGATCCTATATCGAAGACACTAGTTCCTCACTGTTGCCAAAGAGGTTACTTCTTTTTAGATCGATATGTACTTGAATTCACGAAACTAGTATCTTATCAGTCTATGCAATATTAATTATATAATATATATATATATATATATATATATATATATATATATATATATATATATATATATATATAAATAAAAAAAAAAAAAAAATTTTTAATACAAAAATTA